>ODAK010000657.1_pt1 | contig 39467 bp, 27 predicted proteins | sample 1539591 | NCBI WGS metagenome assembly ODAK01 (sample SAMEA3539303, study PRJEB22396) | soil metagenome | biome: tundra; feature: field; material: soil | place: USA | collected 2010-05 | depth 0.15 m | reverse complement strand
TCCTCGCCCGGCCAATCGGAGCGCTGGTCGTTGCCCGGCCAGTCCGGGGACCCGCCCGGAGCCGCACCTGACGGCCCGGCTGGCACCGGAGCCGGCGGGCCGGAGACCGGCCGGCCGGCCGGGCCGGCTAGCAGCCGGTCCGCGTGCTCGTCTGACGATCTGGGCTCCGCCGGGGCAGCCGGGCGCCCCTCAGGCCAGGCCGCCTGAGCGGGCACCCCGGCGGCGGCGCCCGCGGCGGCTCCGGCGCTCGCCGCCAGCGCAGCGGGCCGGCCGGCGCGACGTGGCCTGCGGGCACCATCCCGGCGCTGCCGTTGCCCGTGCCCCGGGTGGCCAGCAGGCGCACCGTTCCGGAGCCGAGCCAGACGACGGCCAGACCGGCCCGCAGGCGATCCTGACGGCTCCCCGCCATCCTGGTCAGCGCCCGCATTCGCGCCAGCGCCGTGCGCGCTATGCGCGCCATCCGGCGCCGCGGCCCTCGCGCCGGGCAGCGCCAGGACAGCGACCACCATGACAAGGAGCGCCTCAAGGACCAGAGCAAGATCGTGGCTGGTCTGCTCGCGGCTGATGTCCACCAGGCCGCCTCCCGGCGGGAGCCGGAACGCCTGCGCCCACGCGCCGGCCGGAGAGGCCACCCGCGTCAGCGGCCTGCCGTTCAGCGTCGCTGCCCAGCCGCCGGCCGGCTCCGCGAGCTCCAGCGTGCCGCCCGCCGCGGGAGCGGCCGCGCCGGACACAGCAGTCTGGCCGGATGGCAGCGCGACCACAGCCCCGTCCGGCTCGACCACGCGTACCCTGGCCGGCATGTCGACCAGCCGCCACAAATCAAAAGATGCGGTGGTGGAAGCGGCGGTGACCAGCCGCAGGCCGGCCACGCCGTCAAGGACCCGCGCCAGGCCCTGGTCGACAGGGGCCGGGAGAAGCACATAACCGACGTCGAACTGGGCCAGCGACTGGCCCTGATCGTCGGCCTCGCCGCCGTTCGGGGCGACCAGGGTCGCGACCGCGCTGTCCAGAGCCCGCTGCGCCCCGCCGACTGGCGTCAAGTCCGGCTCACCGAGCGACGGGCCAAGGCCCCGCTCGAGCGAATAGCTCACCTGCCCGCCCGCGGACCGCAGTACCAGCGTCCGCAGTTGCAGCCCGCTGCCCGACGACGAGGACGAGACAAGTACCGGCACCACCGGGGACGCCGTCGGCGCCAGCGGTCCGCTGACCCCATTGCTGAGCCAGTACGCTGCCGACAGCAGCGGGGCGGAACACGCCACCAGTGCCAGGACAGTAGTTCCGATGCCACGGGCGGCACCCATACCGCGCGCTTTCCCTGCGCGTCTGCGCAGAAGGCCCGCCTTCCCCGCGCCGCCCGCCTGCCCCGCGCCGCCCGCCTGCCCCGCGCCAGCTTCCGCCGGGCTGGCCGCGTTCCCGGCACCGCGTGGGGCCAGGCCGGGCAGCGCATCCCCCGCTGATGCCACGGCGAGGACCAGCCCTGCACCGACGATCGCCAGCGCGAGCCCGGGCCAGGCGGCCACCGCCGGTCCGCCACCGACGGGGCTGACCAGCGCGCGGCTCACCGCTACAGCGACCAGCAGCCCGAAGAGCGCAGCCGCCCATCCCGCGAAGACGAGCGCTCGCCGCCGGGAAATCAGCAGGGCAGCGACGCCAGCGAGGGCGAGCCCCGCCATTGCCCACACCGGGGGCAGGCCAGGCCCTCCCGGGCTCAGCAGCAGGAGCGACCTGGCCGGCAGACCGGAGCTAGCCAGGCCGGGCTGCTGGATGCCGACCTCGAGCAGCAGCTGTGCCGGATGCGCCCCTATCTGGATCGTCCACGGCATGAGCAGCACGGGCGGCACCACCGCGACAATGCCAAGGTTTCCCGCGATCGACGGGCGGCGTATTCCCACGGCCACCGCGGTGACGGCAGCGGCAAGGACCGCGATTACCCAGGCCAATGGCACGAAGGCGGCAGCTATGGCGATTGTCAGGCCGGTCGCCCAGGCCGCGCGGCGCGCTCGCCTCGGCGGCTCGGTGAAGATCCGGCCAGCGAGCAGGGCGATGAGCGGTATGAGGACGAACACCACGGCAGTGCCGAGACGTCCGGCGGCGATGGCGCCCATGGCAACCGGCAGTAGCGCGTAGGCGGCCGCCGCCCAGACCCTGACCAGCGCGGAACGCGCGACTTTCCGGATGGCGAGGAAGGCGAAGGCCCCGGCGAGCGGAACGCAGCCCAGCAGCATCACGTCAACGGCAAGCCATGGCTTGCCGCCCGCCACGGTGGCAAGGACCGCGACAATGGCAACGTATGGCGGCGCTGTGCTGCCGGAGCCGATTCCGGCCGGGTGGAAGCCCTGCAGGTACTCGTGCCACAGGCCGGACGCCCCGCCCCAGGCTGGCACGAGCGCGCCGCCCCCCAGCGGGCCGCCGCCCAGCAGCGACCGCTCGGCCATCAGCGCGATCACCGTCAGCCCGAGGAAGAGCGCGACCCCGGGATGGGTCAGGATGCGCTGCGCGAGGCCGGTGTCAGCAAGCAGGAAGTCGTCCTCAGCCGGATCATCGGTCGCGTGATGTGATCCCGCCGTGTCAACCTGCGCCGACCGGGACATCGCCGCGGCGGCAAACTCCGCTATCCGCCGGACCGACTGTCCCGGTGGCAGGTCAGCGCGCAGGCGGCCGTAGGCCGCGCGGCGCCCCCGCGACCGCAGGCGGCGTGCCTTGATCAGCTGGATGGGGTGCCCGAGCACGGATCCGAGCGCCCCGAGCTCATCGACGCCGGCTGCGGGCCGCTTGGCAAGCAGGAAGAAGATCGTGCGGAGCGCTGACACCGCCACATTGCCCGCCAGCGAGGCCAGCATCGGCATCCCGGGCAGGTTGCACATCAGCGTGAACATCGCATTGCGGCGGTCCTGCTGGCGCGGCCGCCTGGCGGCAGACACCGGCCGGCGGCGGCGGGCCGACGCCTCGACGTGGTACACCACCGCATCGGTGATCACGCGGACCCGGTAACCGGCGGCATGTACCCGCCAGCAGAAGTCGACATCCTCCCGGAACAGCGCCATGCTCTGGTCGAATCCGCCGACCTGGTCCCAGACATCGCGGCGGACCAGCATCCCGGCGCTGCCCACCGCCAGCGCGTCGCGGTCCCCGTCGTGCTGGCCCTGGTCCACTTCCCTGGGCTCGATCCCGGTGATGCGGCGGCCGGCCATGTCGATCGTTACGCCGGCCTCCAGGATGACCTTGCGGTCGGCCCAGTCCATGACCTTCGGGCCGAGCACGGCGGCCGACCGCGTCTCGGCAGCACCACGGAGCAGCTGCGCAAGCGCATCCGGGGCTGGCTCGCAATCGTCGTGCAGCAGCCAGATCCACTCCACGCGCTCACTGGCAGGCAGCCCGGCCGCCCCGGGAATGCTGACACTGGCCGCCCGGTGCTGCAGCGCGCGCGCCACAGCAGTCCCGTACCCGGTTCCCCGGTCCATGCCGAAGACGACCGCCTGGCCGAGCAGGCCGGAGAGAACGGCACCGCTGCGGTCCCTGCTGCCGGTATCCACAGCGACAACGCGCTGCACAGGCCTGGTCTGGTCGAGGACGGATTCGATGATCTGGGGCAACCACGCAGCGCCGTCATGCGCGACGATGACCGCCGTGACAACGTGCTGCGGGTAGGTCTCATTCGGCGACAACTGGGGTCCGCATGCTGCTCAGAGGGCTACCTGCAAGTGCGGCGCGCACACGTGCGCGCCGGTCTTCGGGGGCGAGGGCACGCGTGAACAATACGCGAATTGGGACGGCCAAGGCGGCCAGACGCCGTCCTTCGTACTGCGCCGCCGCATCGGCGCCCTCCCGCGCCTGGGCTCGTCCGCCCAGGTCACGGCCTCATGACCGGACTACACAGCCTCGCGTTTGAGCCGCCGGCGCTCGCGCTCGGATAGGCCTCCCCAGATCCCGAAGCGCTCGTCGTTCTCCAGCGCGTATTCCAGACACTCCGCCCTGACCTCGCAGCCGCGGCAAACCCGCTTGGCCTCCCTGGTCGAGCCCCCTTTCTCCGGAAAAAAGGCCTCTGGATCGGTCTGCGCGCACAGCGCGCGATCCTGCCAGCCTGGCCCGGCATCATCGACTCCGATGCCAAGCCCGTCGTGCACCAGCGAGACGATGACGTCAGCCACAGCGCACCTCCTACCCCTCCCACGACCCCGTCAGCTCGCCCCCCATCCGCCCAGGGCACGAGAATTACACAGGTGAAATTACACCCGCGTGTCTTGCGTCGCGTCAAGAGTGATACGTGATAATGGCCGACCTGTTGCCCTTGATGACGGGAAAGTCCACCCCGATTTTCCTGGGATCACAGGATGGCCAGCGCCTCCCGGCGGCGTCGCTGCTTACTGGCCGGGTCCGGCCTGCAAGACTGCCGGAATGCGCATCACCGTTCTCGCAGGGGGCGTCGGCGGTGCCCGCTTCTTGCGCGGGCTGCGGGCTGCCGCGCCGGACGCCGAGATCACGGTTATCGGCAACACCGGCGACGACATCAGCCTGTTCGGCCTGCACGTCAGCCCGGACCTCGACACGGTCATGTACACCCTCGGGGGCGGGATCAGCGAGGAGCAGGGCTGGGGGCGCGGCGAGGAGACCTTCACCGTGCTGTCTGAGCTGGCCGCCTACGGCTGCGAGCCGGACTGGTTCAGCCTCGGCGATCGCGACTTCGCTACCCACATCGCCCGCACCAGCCTGCTGACGGCCGGACTCCCCCTCTCGGCGGTGACCGCCGCCCTGTGCCAGCGATGGCGGCCAGGTGTCACCCTGCTGCCGATGTCCGATGACAGGGTCGAGACTCACGTGCTGCTCGACGATGGCGACGCCACGACCGTGCACTTCCAGGAGTGGTGGGTCCGGCTGCACGCGAAGGTCCCCGCCGCGCAGATCATCGCCAGCGGAGCGGACCGCGCCAGGCCGGCACCCGGCGTGCTGGAGGCGATTGCTACGGCCGATTTCGTGCTCCTGCCCCCGTCCAACCCGGTGGTGAGCATCGGGATCATCCTGGCGGTGCCCGGGATCGCGGCGGCGGTTCGCGCGAAGACCGTGGTCGGCGTCTCGCCCATCATCGGCGGTGCGCCGGTACGGGGCATGGCCGACGCATGCCTGGCGGCCATTGGCGTCCAGACGAGCGCCGCCGCTGTCGGCGCCCATTACGGGCCTGGCCTCCTCGATGGCTGGCTGATCGACGAGAAGGACGCCGGCGCCGTTACCGCACCGGAGCTGGCTGGCATCGCGGTCCGCTCGATCCCGCTCTATATGACCGACCTGCAGGCGTCCGCGCAGATCGCCCGGGCGGCCATCGCGCTTGGCGAGGAGCTCAGCCAGTGAGCCAGCTGACCATCACCGGGATTGCCGGGCTGCCGGAGATCGAGGCCCATGCCGACCTCACCGCACTGATTTCGGCCGCCGTCGCTGACCTGCGCGATGGTGACATCGTGGTCGTCACGTCCAAGATCATCAGCAAGGCCGAGGGCCGGGTCACCCGGGCCGGCCGGGAAAGCGCCATCGATCGGGAAACGGTCCGGGTGGTGGCCCGCCGGGGCCCCACCACGATCGCGGTGACCAGGCATGGCCTGGTGCTGGCGGCGGCCGGCGTGGACGCCTCCAACACCGTGGCCGGTACCGTGGTGCTCCTTCCTGAGGATCCGGACGGCTCGGCCAGGCGGCTCCGGAAAGGTCTGGGCGACCTGCGCGGCGTGACCATCGGGGTCGTCATCACCGACACCATGGGCCGGCCGTGGCGCGTCGGCCAGACTGACACCTGCATCGGGGCTGCCGGGATCGCACCGGTACGCGATCACCGCGGCGAGGCCGATACGTTCGGCAATCCGCTTGAGGTGACGGTCGCGGCCGTGGGCGACGAGATCGCGGCAGCTTCTGACCTGGTCAAGGGCAAGACCAGCCAGGTGCCTGTCGCCATCGTGCGCGGACTGGCAGAACTAGTGACCGGCCCGGACGGCCCCGGTGCCGCCGCGCTGATCCGGCCCGCCGCCGAAGACATGTTCCGTCTTGGCGCCGCCGACGTACTGCACGAGCGGCGCACCGTCCGTGACTTCACGGCCGACCCGGTCAGCCCGGGCGCGGTCCGCCGGGCGATTGCCGCGGCCATCACGGCGCCTGCGCCGCATCACAGCGAGCCCTGGCGGTTCGCGGTCGTGGAATCGGAGCGGGCCAGGACGGCGCTGCTGGACGACATGCTCGCCGCGTGGACCGCTGACCTAAGGCGCGACGGCTTCAGCGCGGCACAGATCACCCGGCGGGTCCGCCGCGGCGAGCCGCTGCGCCGCGCGCCGTTGATCATCGTGCCGTGCCTGGCCAGCGACGCGGCACACGCCTACCCGGACCCGCGGCGGTCCGCTGCCGAGCGGACGATGTTCGTCGTGGCGATGGGCGCGGCCGTGCAGAACCTGCTCGTCGCGCTGGCCGTGGAGGGCCTTGGATCCTGCTGGGTGTCGAGCGCGCTGTTCTGCCAGGAGGTGGCTGCGGGGTCGCTCGGACTGCCGCCGGGCTGGGAGCCGATGGGCGCGATTGGCGTCGGCCACCCGGCCAGCGCTCCCCCGCCGCGCCCGCAACGGGATCCCGGCAGGTTCCTGAGGACCTTGTGACAGCAGGGGGGCTCAGCCTGACTGGGCCCGGGCCAGCGGGAGCGAGATCCGCGATCCGCGCACAGCGGCGCAGACCCCGTCGCTGGCACTGGCCGCAGCGAGCCGTTCGGCAGCTGGTCTTTCATAGGTCGTCGTGCGCTGCCGGATTGGCCGTCCGGTCGGAGCCACCATCGCGGCAAGCTCGCTGATGGTCTTGAACGAGCCATTCTGCGAGCCGGCCATCCGGCTGATGGTCTCCTCCATCAGCGTCCCGCCCAGGTCGTTGACGCCGCCGGCCAGCACGTCACGGCACAGATCGCCGCCGAGCTTGACCCAGGAGCACTGGATGGAGCTGATCGCGCCGTGCAGCAGCAGCCGGGAGACAGCGTGCACGGCGCGGTTCTCCCGCCGGGTCGGGCCGGGGCGGGCCAGCCCGGCCAGGTAGATCGGCGAGCTCGCATGCACGAACGGGAGCAGCACGAATTCGGTGAAGCCGCCGGTGCGCTCCTGGATGCCGCGGATCACCCGCAGGTGGCCGACCCAGTGCGCCGGGGTGTCCACGTGCCCGTACATCATCGTCGCGGAGGTGGGGATGCCGAGCTCGTGCGCCGTCGTGATCACCTCGATCCAGGCGGCGGCGGGCAGCTTGCCCTTGGTGAGCACCCAGCGGACCTCGTCGTCCAGGATCTCGGCCGCCGTTCCTGGCAGCGAGCCGACGCCCGCCTCGCGGGCCCTGGTGAGCCATTCGCGGACTGGCAGGCCGGTACGCGCCGCGCCGTTCATGACCTCCATCGGCGAGAACGCGTGCACGTGCATGTCCGGGCACCGGCGCTTGACCTCGGCGGCGATCTCGAAGTAGGCGGTGCCGGGCAGGTCGGGGTGGATGCCGCCCTGCATGCACACCTCGGTGGCGCCCGCCTCCCATGCCTCGACGGCGCGGTCGCCGACCTGCTCGAGGGAGAGCGTATAGGCGTCGGCATCGGTGCGGCGCTGCGCGAACGCGCAGAACCTGCAGCCGGTGTAGCAGACGTTGGTGAAATTGATGTTCCTGTTAACGACGTAGCTGACCTCGTCGCCGATGACGTCCTGGCGCACGGAGTCGGCCAGCGCCGCGAGCGCGTCAAGCTCAGGCCCGTCGGCGTCCAGCAGCGCCAGCGCCCCGGCGTCGGTGAGCGCCGCCGGGTTGCTCTCAGCGCGGCGCAGCGCCGCGAGCACCTCGGCGCGGAGCCGCAGCGGTGCGCTGGCGTGCTGTGCTGACCGGCGCGCGGCCGGCTCGATCCTGGCTCCGATCTCGTCCCAGTCGCCGTACACCTCGGCGAAGTCGTTCCTGCGGTCGCTCGTCCTGCCGGTGGTGTCGATGGTCACGTGCAGGTCGGTCCGGCCTGCCGCCTCGCCCCAGCCGCCATCCGGTTCCTGCCAGGGCAGGCCGCGCGGCATGGCCCCGTCGCGGGCCAGCCCGGTCGCCGGGTCGGCGAGCGCGGCCACATGCGCGGCGAGCCTCGGGTCCAGCCACGGCTCGCCCAGGTAGCCCGGGTAGGCGGTGAGCCGCTCGCGAAGCTCGAAGCCCGCCGCCGCGGTCCGCTGCGCCAGGTCGTCGGTCTGCGGCCAGGGGCGTTCGGGGTTGACGTGATCGGGGGTCAGCGGCGAGACGCCGCCCCAGTCGTCGATGCCCGCGTCCAGGATCAGCCGGTATTGATCGCCGATCAGGTTGGGCGGCGCCTGGATTCTTATCGAAGGGCCGAGCACTAGCCGGGCGACCGCGATCGTGGCGGCCAGGTCGTCCAGCTCCGCATCGGGCACGCCGTGCATCTTGGTGTCTGGCTTGGCGCGGAAGTTCTGCACGATGACTTCCTGGATGCCGCGGTATTCGCGGGCCACCTGCCGGATCGCGAAGATCGAGTCGGTGCGCTCGGCCAGCGTCTCCCCGATCCCGATCAGGATCCCGGTGGTGAACGGGACGTTGCTGCGGCCCGCGTCCTCCAGCACCCGGAGCCTGACCTTCGGGTCCTTGTCCGGGCTGCCGAAGTGCGGGGCGCCCTTCTGGGTGTAGAGGCGGTCCGCCGTCGTCTCCAGCATCATGCCCATCGACGGCGCGACCGGCTTGAGCCGCTGGAAGTCCTGCCAGCTGAGCACCCCCGGGTTGAGGTGCGGCAGCATGCCGGTCTCCTCGAGCACCCGGATCGCCATCGCCCTTAGGTAGGACAGCGTGTCGTCGTAGCCGTGCGCGTCGAGCCACTCGCGGGCCTGGTGCCAGCGGTCCTCAGGCCGGTCGCCCAGGGTGAACAGGGCCTCCTTGCAGCCCAGCCCCGCGCCGGCGGCCGCGATCTCGATGACCTCGTCCGGTGACAGGTACGGGCTGGGGAGCCGTCCAGGCACGGTAGCGAAGGTGCAGTACCCGCAGCGGTCCCGGCACAGCCTGGTCAGCGGAACGAAGACCTTGCGCGAGTAGGTGATGACGCCGGGCCGGCCGGCGGCCTCGAGGCCGGCGTCCCTGCTCCTGGATGCGTAGGCGAGCAGCCGGGTGAGGTGCTCGCCGCGGGCATGCAGCAGCGTGGCGGCCTCGGCCTGGTCGAGCGCCTTGCCGTCCCGCGCGCGGGCAAGGGCCCGGCGCAGCGCGCTCTCGGGGGGCGCCGGCTCAGCGGCCGTCGCGTACGTCCCCGCGGCCGCAGCGTGCGTCCCGGCCGCCGCGGCCGTAGCGTGCGTCCCGGCCGCGTCCGTAGCGTGGCCGGGCGGGCGGGTGGCCGGGGGGTGCTGGGGGCTAGCGGGGCTCGAGTGGCTGCCGGGCGCGTCAACGCTCATGGACCCACCCTAGGCGGACGGTCGCCGTCACCTGGGCCTGGGCCTGGGCGGCCTGACCGCAGCGTCCCCGTCCATGCGGCCCGGTTCCGCGATCCGGTCCCATCAGCCCCATCAGCCCCGTCCAGAGCGTCCCAGTTCCATGATCCGGCCCCTCGGCCCCGTCGAAACGGGCCGGGTTCCATGATCCGGTAAGATCCGGGGCGAATCCGGCACCGGAACTTACCAGCTAATCGAAAGCCCGCCCGGGGCGAGCCGCAGCCAGGAGGGACCGGGGTTCAGAACGCGCGGTAGTCGCGGACTGCGAGCCTGGGCCCGCGGCGTGGCGGCCGGGCGCCGCTCAGCTCGATGAGCCTGGCAGCCCGGTGCCGGTGACCCGCATAGGGGGCCAGGAGTTCCAGCATCCCGGCATCGTCCACGATGCGCCCGGCCAGCGCCCAGCCGACCGCGGCGGGCAAGTTGTAGTCACCGACCGTCACCGCATCGGCATCACCGCAGGCACGCTGCCTGACCTCGGCCGAGGTCCACGGCCCGATACCGGGCAGCGCCCGGAGCCTGCGATCGGCTTCGCCGGCCGGCAGTCCCAGGATCTCCTCGAGCCGGCCGGCTACCCGGGCAGCTCCGGCGATCGTGGCGGCGCGGACCGCCTCCACGCCCGCCCGGTGCCATTCCCAGGACGGGATCCGCGCCCAGTCCTGCGCGGGCGGGCATACCCGCATACCTGGCGGAGCTGGGCCAGGGGCGGGCGGGCCGTACCGGATCAGCAGCAGGCGCCAGGCGCGATGCGCTTCCACCCCCACGACCTTCTGCTCAAGCACGGCCGGGACAAGCGCTTCGAGCACCCGGCCAGACCGCCCGATCCGCGTCCCGCGGTGCCGCCGGGCCAGATCCCGCAGCAGCGGGTGGTCCGGCGCGAAGCCGGCCGGGTCGTCTTCGGCGCCGAGCATGCTGGGCAGCTGGCTGAGCAGCCATCCGGCACCCGGCCCCCACGCAGCCGCCCGGACACAGGTCCGCTGGGGCGACACGGGCTGCGCGGGCGCGGCGCCCAGCCGCACGGGCGCGGCGGTCACCCGGATGGTGCCGGGGCCGTCGGGGGTGAGCGAGGTGCGCCACACCGAGCCCGACTCGTCGACGCGGAACGCCGGATCCCGTGGGCCGCGACGGTGCACTGACAGGGTCATCCGCACATCGACCGGGTACGGGGCCTGCCACTCCCGAACGGCCTGCATGCTGCCCAGCCCGCCTTCCGCGGCTTTCAGGCGTCCGTGGAGAACCGGATCGTGGTCGGGCCGAGATCAGCGCCCGGCCACAGCCGGAGCCCGCGACAGAGCTCGTTGCCCTCGGCGACCCGGACTCCGTCACCGAGCACCACCCCGTCCAGCCGTGCGCCAGCGCCGATCCGGGCACCCCGGCCGACCACGCTGGCGGTCACCACCGCGCCCGGGCCGACGGTCACGCCATCGAACAGGACGGTCCCTGCGACGCGCGCACCGCCGGCGACCAGGCAGCGGGCCCCCACCGCGGTGCCGCCGCAGACCGTGGCTCCCGGCTCCACGACAGCGCCGGGCAGCACCAGGGCCGCGCCGCTCGGACCTGGCAGCGCGGTAGAGGCCAGCTCACCGAGGACGAGGTCACAGGAGCCGCGGATGAACGCCTCGGGGGTCCCCACATCCAGCCAGTAGGCATTGTCGACATAGCCAAGCACAAAGTCCCCGGCGGCGATCAGGGCGGGGAAGGTCTCGCGTTCCACCGAGACCACCTTGCCGTCCGGGATCCGGTCGATGACCTCGCGCCTGAAGACGTAGCACCCCGCGTTGATCCGGCTGGTCACCGGATCGGGCGTCTTCTCGAGGAACGCGGTCACCCGCCCCTCGGAGTCGGTCGGCACGCAGCCGAACCTGGCCGGGTCGGGCACCTCAACGAGATGCAGGGTGGCCGCGGCCGCGGCCGCCCGGTGCGCGTCCAGCTGCGCCACGAGGTCATGCCCGGACAGCACGTCGCCATTCAGCACCACGACGGGATCGCCGGGAGCACTACGCAGCCGCCGCGCCGCGTTACGTATCGCGCCACCGGTACCGAGCGGGACATCCTCCTCCACGTACACGATCTCCAGGCCGAATGACGAGCCGTCGCCGAAGCAATCGGCGAACATCTCGGCCCGGTACGCGGTGGCCAGCACCACCCTGGTGATGCCGCACGCCGCTGCCCTGGCTAGCTGGTGGGCGAGGAAGGGAACCCCCGCAGTGGGCAGCAGCGGCTTGGGCGTCGTGATCGTCAGCGGGCGCAGCCGGGTGCCCTGCCCGCCGACCAGCAGGATCGCCTCGAGTTCGCCCCGGCCAGGCTCGTGACGGCGTGGCCCGGCAGCGAATGACAAATCGCTTGGCATGGGCAGCGAGACTACTCGCGGCCCTGGACTGCCGCACGCTCGTAGGACGCCATATGCGCCTCGGCGGAAGCGGCCCAGGTGAACTCAAGCGCCCTGGCATGGCCCGCCGCGCCCAGCGACTCCCGGTGCGCCGGGTCGCTGAGTAGGGCCCGCAGGGCGGCCTCGATGCTGTCGGCATCCGGCTCGGTATAGGCGACCGCGTCGCCGCCGACCTCAGGGAGTGAGGTCTTGTGCGTGGTCAGGACAGGCGCGCCGCAGGCCATCGCCTCCAGCACCGGCAGCCCGAAACCCTCGCTCGTGCTGGGGAACGCGACCACGAGCGCCCCGCCGAGGAACCCGGGGAGATCGGTGAAGTGCAGGTAGCCGGGGCGGACGATACGCAGGTGCGCCGGAACTGCCGCGACGGCGTCGTCCACTTCCTCGCTCCAGCCGCTGCCGCCGGCCAGCACCAGGGCGGGCGGCGATTCCAGGTCCACCACGGCAGCCGCCCAGCCGCTGATCAGCGCCGGAATGTTCTTGCGCGGCTCGAGCGTGCCGAGGTAAGCGACGTAAGGCTTGCCGTGCAGGCCGAGCCGGCTGGAGACCTGGCGCACCTGGGTTTCCGAAGGCTGGTGGAACCGCGAGTGATCGACGCCGTGGTAGGCGACGTCGATCCTGGTCGGATCCGCGCCCAGGGTGCGGACCAGCTCGTCCCTGGTGGCCTTGGACGGCACGATCAGGCGGGTGGCCCGGCGCGCTGAGGTGCGGATCGCTGACTTGTAGAAGGTCGCGGTCACCGGGCTATGGGCGTCGGGCTCGGTGAAGAACGTCAGGTCGTGAATGGTCACTACACTCGGCGCACCCGGGCGCAGCGGCATCGAGTAGTGCGGGAGATGGATGACATCCGCGCCGACCTGCTGCGCCACCAGCGGCAGGCCGCTCTGTTCCCAGGCCAGCCTGGCGGGCCGGTGCGCGATCGCCGGCGGCCCCGCGACGATCCGCGCCGCCGGTATCAGGCGCTCGTAACGTTCCTCGTCCGCACGCTGGCAGGCCACGGCCAGCTCCGCTCCGGCCGCGTCCAGCGCGCTCACCAGCCCGTCGACGTAACGGCCCAGCGCACCGCGGTCCGCAGGCACAGCGGTCGCGTCAATTAGCACCCGAGGCGACACGACCGGTCCGGCTCCCTTCACCAAGGCCCTTCTGGGGCGCGACAGGACCATCAGAGGCGAACTTCACTCAAGGATTTCCCGTCAGGTCTGAGCGTACGCCCTTGGCATCAGCGCCGTGCCCGCGCCGGAATGCCAGGCCCCTGGAGGAGACTCGCGCCCAGGCTGCCGGCCCGCGCGGCACTACGGAGCGGCACTACGGAGCGGCACTACGGAGCGGCACTACGGAGCGGCACTACGGAGACGCCGACGGCGACGGCTTAGCGGATGTCTTTCCAGCAGCGCCAGTGCTGGCTTGTGCGGCGGCGTTCGCGTTGTCGAGCGCGGTCTTCATCTTGGCGATGTCACGCCCGTAAGCGGCGAAGTCCCCGGTCCGCAAGTCGGCCTGGGCCGTGGTGTAGAAGCTCTCCGCCTGACTCAGGTACCGCAGCACCGCGGAGGAGGCAGCGGGCCCCGTGCTGGGCGCTGGCGACGTGGGGGACGGCTGGGTCGGCGGCGTTACGCCGAGCGCTTGCGCCAGCGCGCCTGCCAGCGTTGGCGAGAACCCGATCTGCCCGTTGTAGTACACCAGCATCCTCTGCAGCGTCGGATAGGCCCCAGCACCCGCGCCGGCCTGGGATACGTAGACCGGCTCGAAGTACATCAGGCCGCCGCCGACCGGCAGGGTGATCAGGTTGCCCTGAGTCACCGTCGAGCCGCCCTGCCGCAGCAAGGTCAGCACGGTGGCGACGCTGGAATCGGACTCGAAATCGTTCTGCACCTGCCCCGGGCCCCGGATCGCGGTGTCCTGGGGCAGCTGGAGGACCCGGATCGTGCCGTAGCCGGCGCCCGGGTTGCTGTCTACCGCCATGAAAGCGGCGAGGTTGGCTCGCCCGCGCGGGGTGAACGTTGTCATGATCGAGAACTCCGGCGAGGTGTAGCCCGGCATCGTCATCGTCAGGTAGTAGGGCGGCTGGCTCGACTGGCCCGGCGCCGTTCCGCTGGGATCGGCCGGGACGGACCAGAAGTTCTGGCCGCCGTAGAAGCCCTGCGCCTGCAGGACGTGGTACTGGGCCAGGATCTGCCGCTGCACGTCGAAAAGGACCGGCGGGTAGCGCAGATGCGGCAGCAGGTCGCGCGGGATAGCGCTCTGCGGCTTGACCACTCCGGGGAACACTTTCTTCCAGGTGTCAAGGACCGGGTCGTTGCTGCCCCACTGGTACAGCGTGACCGCCCCGGTGTAGGCGTTGACGACGGCCTTGACCGAGTTGCGGATGTAGTTCACCTGATCGCCGGAACCCACCGCCGACCCGCCCGGGCTGTAACTGTTCGACGTCGCCTGCGCCAGGCTCAGCTGCTGCGAGTACGGGTAGCTGTCGGTGGTGGTGTAGCCGTCTACCACCCAGAGGATCTGGCCGCCTGCCACCACCGGGTACGGGCTGCCATCCAGGGTGAGGAACGGCGCGACCTTGGCGACCCTGGAAACCGGGTCCCTGATGTACATGATCTTCGAGTGACTGTCGATCGCACCGGACAGCAGGATGTTGACCTCGCGGAACTTGATCGTGTAGAGCAGCCGGTTCAGCAGCGAGCCGACCGGGACGCCGCCGCCGCCGGTGTAGGTGGTGTTCTGCTGGCCAGTCGAGCTCGAGCTGCTGGGATAGTCGAGTTCCTGCTGATGGCCGCCGACGATGGCGTAGCTCGTCTCCTGCTGGCCGAAGTAGATGCGGGGCTGGAATGTGCCGCCAGGCTGGGATTGGCTCAGTGCGCCGCTGGAGGGGATGTCGCCTTCGCTGAATGCCGGGTTGCCGCCGGAGCTGGCCGTGTTCGCGGGCGCCGCGACGAAACCGAAACCGTGCGTGTAGACGAGGTGGCTGTTGATCCAGTTGCCCTGGCCGGCCGGCGGCCCCGCCATGTCGCGGACGCCGACCACCTGGTCGACCGGCACGCTGCTGCCTGGCAGCAGGTACCTGTCCATGGACAGCACGTTCGCGAACTTGTAATAGCCCTTCACCTGCTGAAGCTGCTGGAACGACGGTGACACGACGCCTTGGTCGAGCAGCCTGACGTCCGGTAGCGACGCGGCCTGCCTGGACAGCTGGGCCGCCGGTTCGGACGACACCGCCGGATAGGACGTTATCTGGACGTGCGTGAGCCCGTATGCGGTCCTGGTGCTCAAGATCTCGCGGCTCAGGTACGGCGTCTCCTTGACGAGCTCGTTGGGCTTGACCACGAACTGCTGGACGATGGCCGGGTACACGCCGCCGATGATCACCGCGGAGAGCACGAGCAGGCCGAACCCCACGGCCGGCAGCATCGCGCTACGGCGCAGGGCGCCCGCGAAGAAAAGCGCGGCGCAGATCACCGCGATGATGGCGAGCACCGTCTTGGCTGGCAGGACCGCGTTGACGTCGGTGTAGGAGGCGCCGGTGCGCACCACGCCGCGCTGCGAGAAATCGACACCGTACCGGTCCACCCAGTACGCGACCGCCTTGAGCAGCATGAAAACGCCGACCAGCACGAAAAGCTGGGCACGCGCCGCCTGAGTGGCCCGCTCCCCCCGCGGTTGCAGCCGCAGGCCGCCATACAGGTAGTGCACGACCGCCGCGGCGAGCAACGACAACAGCACGGCCGCGAACAGGTAGCTCAGCATCATCCGGATGAACGGATAGACGAAGACGAAGAACGAGATATCCAGGTGGAACTGCGGATCGACTACCCCGAATCGCGTCCGGTTGGCGAACAGCAGCCAGGTGCGCCAGCTCCCGGCCGCGGTGAGTCCGGACACCAGGCCGATCAGGCCAAGGAGTACCGCGAGCACCAGCCGCCGGTGCGGGTCGATGACGATCCGGTAGGCCTCCAGGCCCTGCTGCTCAGGCGAGGCCGGACGGTAGGCGGGCCGGAGCCGGTAGGCCAGCCAGATGCTGGCGCCGATGACCGCCGACATGAAAACCGCGGTCACGAGGAATAGCGCCCACTTGGTGCCGTAGGTCGTCCCGAAAACAGAGGTGTAGCCGATCGAGCGGAACCACAGGAAATCAGTCGATATCCCGGCCGTGATGGTAAAGATCACGATCAGCGCGACCACCGCGACGGCCGCCGGGAGGACATACCTCGTCCACCGGGGAAGGACAATCGGGCGGCCGGCAGGCGGCCTCGGCCGGCCAGCGGATCGGAAGGCCACGCCCTCCCCCTAACGTTACCTCGGCCATCGGGCAGCGGGCGGCAGTTGCGATTCCCGCGCCGCGCTGGCCGGTCGCGCGGATGTGCGCTCCCTGACGCAACTTACCGTTACGCCGCAAGGTTCCCGCTCGAATCCCGCGATCAGCGTGGCGCGATCAGGCCGGCCTGGCCGGAGCAAACCTGGCCCGTGCCGCTCAGCAGCAGCCCTCCGGGCGGTCAGCAGGATGGCACTGGCAAACCAGCCTTCAACGCCTGCAGCGCGCTTACCGCTCCGGCCAGGGTGCTCACCTTCACCAGGCGCAGCCCGGCCGGTACCGCGCCGGCCGTATCGGGGCAGTTGGCGGCAGGGGCCAGGAAGACCGTCGCCCCGGCGGCCCGCGCCCCGACCAGCTTCTGCTGGATGCCGCCGATCGGGTCGACGGTGCCGTTCGCCTCGATCTCGCCGGTGCCCGCGATGAACTTGCCGCCGGTCAGGTTCGCCGGGGTGATCTTGTCGATGATGCCGAGCGCGAACATCAGGCCAGCGCTCGGTCCGCCGATATCCCCGATCCTGATCTTCACCGAGAACGGGAAGACGAAGCCCTCGGCCACTTGCACGCCGACGACGGCCTGGCCGGAGACATTCGCGGTCACCACCCTGACATGCAGCGTCTTGCCGCTTCTGTCGATGGTGAGCTGCACAGGCGTTCCAGGGTGACCCTGGCGGATGAGCACCCCGGCGTCGCCGCGGCAGGTCACGGGCTTGCCGTTGACCGCGGTGATGACATCGCCCTTGCGCAGCACGCCGGCGGCCGGCATGCCCTTCTCGGTGGCCTGGATGGTGTCGACCGTCTTGAAGCTGATGTTCAGCTGGCAGAGCGCGGCCGCGGTGGCGCTCTGCTGCGAGTTCGTCATCTGCGCCGTGTCCTGCTGGGCGACCTGCTGCTGCGTCTGGCCCGGGGTGAAGATCTCCTGGGCCGGCACCACCGCGTCCTGCGGGCTCAGCCACGCCCGCAGGGCGGCGATGATGTTGAACCCGGTTCCGGGGCCGCCGAGGAAGGACACCGTCACCATGTTGAGATGCCCCCGGACGGGATAGGTCGGGTGGCCGCTGACCTGGATCAGTTGCTGGCCGCCCGAACTGCCCAGCGTGTTGAGGGTCGGGCCAGGGGTGAGCGCCACATAAGGCACCGGCGCGAGAACGGCAACCACTAGCGCGGCCAGCACTCCGGCTCCGGCCACCATCAAGGTCACGACACGGCGGGACATGGGGGAAGACTACGCGCTGTTCACCCACTCGCTTTCGCCGCCGGTGAACAGCTGATGCTTCCAGATCGGCACGGTGGCCTTGAGCTCATCGATGAGGGCCCGGCAGGCATCGAACGCCGCCTCCCTGTGCACGCAGGACGCCGCCACCACTACGGCAAGGTCGCCGATGGCCAGGTCGCCGACGCGGTGGACGGCCGCGAGCGCCAGGGTGTCGTAGCGCGCCGCCACTTTCTCGGCTACCGCTCGCAGCTCCGCTGCCGCGGACGGATGGGCGGTGTAGGAGAGCCGGACCACGCCACGGCCGTGGTCATGATCTCGGACCGCGCCGGTGAACAGGGCGGTCGCGCCGGCCGCCGGGTCCATGACGGCGCTGCGCACCTCATCCACCGATAGCGGCGTGTCGCGCAGCTCGGCAAGCCTGATCACGTCCATCCCGCCAAGTTACCGTGACCAGCTCAGGTGGCACGCCGGCGCCGCCTGGCCCGGCGCACGATCGCGGCCGTCCCGATCACCGCGACCGTCGCGCCTGCCGCCGTGATCGTGGCATCTTTGCGGTCCAGACGGCGGCCCGCCACCGCGTGATGACCAGACCGCCGCGCCAGCAGGGCCTGCAGGGCGTCGACGTTGCCGAACGCAGGCCGCCACCCGGCCGCCCGCAGTGCCGCACAGTCGACGACCCACGGGTATACGACGAAATGAAGATCGGTCACCGGCGCGGGCGTGATCCCGGCCCGGTGCAGCCGCTGGGCGGTGCGCAGCGTCAGGCCAGCCGGGAGCTCGATGCTGCGGAGCCCGGACAGCTCCTCCACCTCAGCCTGTTCCAGCCAGCCATCGCAGCCCACCGCGAACTGACCGGTCACCTCGCCGGCCGCGGCCAGCTCGAGCGCTGCCACCAGGTCATCGACATGGCAGAACTGCCAGCGCGCGGCGCAGCCTTTCACCGCTAGCAGCCGCGGCGCTTCGAAGTGCCTGGTGACCAGGGTGTCGATGCCCTCGCCCACGAGCGCGGCAGGCCGCACGACTGTGATGGCCATACCGGGATTGGTCCGCGGCGACCGCTCGGCGAGGTGCTCGATCTCCAGCAGGTCGCCGACGACGCTGCCGTCTGCCTCAGCGCCCAGCGGCGCGGTTTCATCCAGCGGCACCGGGTTATCCGGCCGGGCCCCGTACACCATCGCGCTCGTCAGCAGCACGACGCGGCCAACGCCGGCACCCGCCGCCGCGGTCAGGACGGTCTGGGCACCGCGGACGTTGAAAGCCCGCCGCGACCGGTGGTCAGCGTCAGGCGTCAGGTCGAGATCGGTGTGCACGACGACGTCCACTCCCGCCAGCCGGCCCGCCAGGGCCGGGTCGCGGACGTCGACCACCCGCCAGGTGACGCCGGCCGCGTCCCCCCTGTGCTCATCGATGGCGACGACCCTGCCGACCCGCGTTGATGCGGCAAGCCGCAACGTGAGTGCATGGCCGACGCCCTGTGCTGCTCCTGTGACGGCTACGACCGGACGGCGCCGCCGGGCGGCACCGGGCCGCCCGTCCGGACTTTGCCCTTGGCGAACCTGGGGATCTCGGTTGGTCACCGTGTAGCGCTCCCGGGATAACGTTGGCGGACGTGACCCTTCCATCCTGCCTGAGAGGGAGCAAAGATGACTGATCCTCCCTTCGGCTTCGGTTTGCCCGGTGATCCCGACAGGGATCGCGACGATTTGCCGGGATCGCCCGGCGGCGCCGGCGGCACCGGAGGAATGAGCGGACCTAGCGGGCCCGGCGGCCCCGGGGAACCCGGCGGCATGAGCGGGCCCGGCGGCATGAGCGGGCCCGGCGGACCGCTAGGTCCCTTCGGGGACCCCCAGCAGTTCGCCGACGCCCTGCGTCAGTTCGCTGACCTGATGTCCTGGCAAGGCGGCCCGGTCAACTGGGACCTTGCCAAGAATGTCGCCCGCCAGACGGTCGCTGCCAAGGGCGATCCGAGCGTCCTGCAGGTGGAGCGCGGCAAGGTGACCGAGGCCGTCAGGCTGGCCGATCTGTGGCTGGAGGACGCCACCTCGTTCCCGACGGGAATCCGGTCGGTGCAGGCATGGAGCCGGTCTGAGTGGGTGGAGGCGACGCTCCCGGTCTGGTCCAAGCTCTGCGATCCCATCGCAGCGCGCGCCGTGGATGCCATGGGCGGGATGCTCGCCGAAGATCCCGAGGAACTCGGCAACGAGCTGCCGCCCGAGATGCGTTCCGCGATGGCCGCCCTGACGGGCGGGATGGGCGGGCTCGGCCCGCTCAGCGGGCTCGGCGAAATGATGCGCAGGATCGGCGGGATGATGGTCGGCGGCCAGACCGGTTCCGCGGTGGGCGCGCTCGCCCAGGAGGTCGTCAGCTCGACCGATGTCGGCCTCCCGCTCGGCCCGGATGGCACTGCCGCCCTGCTGCCAGCCGGGGTGACCGCGTTTGGCGCGGGGCTGTCGATAAACACCGACGAGGTCAGGCTCTTCCTGGCACTGCGGGAAGCCGCGCACCACCGGCTGTTCGCGCACGTGCCCTGGCTCAAAGCGCGGCTGCTCGGAGCCGTCGAAGACTACGCCCGCGGCATCACGGTGGACGCATCCGCGCTCCGCGAGGCGATGCCCCAGATCGATCCTGCCAATCCGGAGGCCCTGAACGAGGCACTGGCCGGTGCCGCCCTTTTCCAGCCTGAGGACACGGACGCGCAGAAGGCGGCGCTGGCGCGGCTTGAGACCATGCTCGCCCTAGTCGAAGGCTGGGTAGCGACAGTGGTCGATGCCGCCGCGAAGGACCGGCTGCCGCAGGCTGGCGCGCTCGCCGAGGCCATCAGGCGCCGCCGGGCCACCGGCGGCCCGGCGGAGCGGACCTTCGCGACCCTGGTCGGCCTTGAGCTGCGGCCCCGCAGGCTCCGCGAGGCAGCGGTGATCTGGCACGGCCTGACCGATGGCCGCGGCGTGGCAGGGCGAGACGCCGTCTGGGCGCACCCCGACCTGCTGCCGACGACAGAGGACCTCGACGATCCGGAAGGGTTCGTGCGCGGCCGCCCGGAACTGGATATTTCCGGTCTCGAATCGGAGAGCCGGGACGACAAGGGCCCGGACGACGGCAAGGGCCCGGACGACGAAAAAGGCCCGGACGACGAAAAAGGCCCGGTGCCTGGCTAGGCTGGCGGAACGCCGGGCGCCTCCTCGTGGAAGCAGCAGGTGAGTGAGGCAGCCCGGGCGCCGACGCTCGGCGCGCCGACGTCCGGGTCAGTGTGGCCACGTACGCTGGACCCGCTGTAGCCCGCATGGCCGAGGAATACGCCCCAGCCGAGCACCCATGGTTCCGTCCGGCCGCCGCCGCCGCCGCCGGGGACCGGGAACGGTTCCGTTGCGGTGATAACCCTGGTCGGTGCCGCGAGCGCGGTCTACCGGCCGGCCTGCGCGGCATTGCTGTCCGAGCTGACCCCGGCGCACCGGCAGGTGATGATATTCGCGATCTACCGGTCGGTGATGAACCTGGGCACCACCGCGGCGCCGCTGATCGGCGCGGCACTGATCTCGGTCTCCTACAACCTGCTGTTCTGGGGCGAGGCGGGCGCGGCGTTAGCGTATGCCGTGATCGCGCTGGTGGCACTGCCTGCTTCTGCCGTCGCGGCCGTGGAGGGATCGCAAGCAGCCCGGGCTGACACGGCCGCGGAAGCTGACCCGGAGGCGACAGCCGAGACGGGAGCGGTGCGCCAGCCGTCGACGGGTTACCTGGCCGTGCTCGCCGATCGCAGGTACCTGCTGTACCTGGTCGCCGTCCTGGTGAACATGGCAGTGTACGTGCAGTACGTGTCCGCCCTGCCGCTGGCGATGCGCGCGGCAGGCCTGGCCACCGTCTGGTACGGCGGGGTCATTGCACTCAACGGCGTGATCGTCATCACCTGCGAGCTTCTGATGACCAGGCTCGTGCAGCGCTGGCCGCCGAGGGCTGTGGTGATGGCGGGGTTCGCCCTGCTCGGCGGCGGGATGGCTGCCTACGCGCTGCCCTGGGGCGCGGCCATCTTCGTCATCGGCACGCTCGTCTGGTCGCTGGCCGAGATCGTCGCTGGCCCGACCATGTTTGCCTATCCTGCGATGGCCGCCCCGCCCGGGTTGCGCGGCCGCTATGTAGGCGCAGCGCAGGCCACGTTCGGGCTTGGCATGGCTATAGGACCGGTTATCGGCGTGGCGGTATGGCATTCGTTCGGCCGCTCCCTGTGGTGGACCTGCGGTCTGGCCTGCGCGGTCGGCCTGGCTGCGGCGTGGCGGGGCATCGGCCCTCAGGCCAGAGCGCCCGAGGCTGGTCCCGGCCTAGAGCCCGATACCAGGCAGCCGGCCTAGGCCGCACGGCTACCCCGGCCGTCCCGGACGGCATAGCGCGGAATGCGGGCCACCTCTCGGGCATCGTCGATTGCCGCGCGGCGGGCCGGGGACAGCACCCGGCGCGGCCAGGCAGGCTCGCCGGTCAGCGTCCGGGCGAGGCCGGCCCGTCAGACGCGGTCCGCGATGCGAGCTCGACCGGGTCGATCTGGATCTCCCGCTCCATGTCCTTGATCCGCCGGTAGTCCGCGGCGATGGCCTGCTCATCCACCGAGGCGAGAACGACCCACCCAAGGTAGGTGTAGATGTCCTCACTGGCGGGCACCAGGTCGCCGGTGCCAGCCGCGAAGTACTTGGCGTGGAAAGTGGCGAGCGAGTCGACGCCGGCGAATATCTCCGCATTCCGCCAGATCCCGGCGAGCGGGGCGGAGATGACAACGCTGCACACGTGCAGGACCAGCTGGTAACTCTCAGCGAACTCACCGTGCACCCGGTGCGCCACGGTGCGAAGTATTTGATTGGTGCCAGTGGCCAGCCTGGTTATCATCTGGTGACCGCCGCCCGCGGGCCTGGCGGCAACCTCGAGCAGGCGCGGCCCGTCGGCCGTGATGATCACCTCGGTATGGCCGCAGCCATTGCGCATGCCCACTGCGTCGAGCACGCTGCGCGTATAAGGCCACAGCACCCGCACATCGGGGTGATCAGGGGGCAGGAAGTCGACCAGGTCGTAGATGCCGATCCGGTCCCCGCGCCGCAGCTTGGTATACCGGCACACGTCGACAAGGCCGTGCCTGCCATCAGCCGAATAGCTGTCGATGAGGTATTCGGTACCCTCGGCGAACTCCTCGACGAGTACCGCCTCATTCCGGCCTCCGGCCGTGTTTGGCTTGCCATAGACCTGGGTGAAGAAGGGCCGCCAGTCGGTCCCCTCGGGCACGATGTGGACATTGTCGGTGCCGACGCTTTTGGGCGGCTTGACCACAAGCCGGGTGCCCCACAGGCCGGCCTCGCGCAGCCACTGGTCGATCTCATCGGGATCGGCGCTGCAGGTCTGCCGCAGGTGCGGCACGCCGGCCTGAGCCATGGCCTGCGCCATTGCCCACTTGTCCCGCCGCGCTGCTGCCAGCCGGGGCACGTGACCGGTACCAGGCACGACAAGATCGACCAGTGCGTCGGCGAGCTCAACTCCCATCTCGGCCCCGGGAATGACGCAGAGCGGCTGATAGGCCCGGAGCGCCGCGGCCAGCGCGGCCAGATCGCCGCCGAAATCGCCGCCGAACACGTGAATGTGCCGGAAGTTCTCCGGGTGCCATGACGCCCGGTACATCTCGGGGGGCTCAGCCAGCGAGAGCACCGCAACTGTCTCGACCCCGGCATCACGAAACGCCGCTGGGTATTCCTGCCCGGTTCCCAGCGGATCGACGACTACCGCATACCGCTGCATGGTTCTCCTAGCTGTGCGGGCTGGCCGCGGCAGGGCTGGCCGCGGCAGGGCTGGCCGCGGCAGGGCTGCCAGCGGGTCGGACGGTCAGCGCGGCCTGCGCCGCATCGAGCGCATCCTGGCATTCGCGAACCGTCTGGGCCACAGCTGTAGCGAAGGCGATCCGGCCCAGGAAGGTTCCCTTTGGCGGCGGCGATGTGACATCCCCGGGCCTGGCCATGGCCGCGGCCCGGTCTACCGCTCCGGGCAGCGCTGCGTGATCGAAGTCGACCGACTCGATAACGGTGTCCTCCTGCTCGACATAGAAGAAGCGCACCGCGCCCGCAAGTCCGAGTTCAGCGGCTATCTGCGGCCGCTGGCCGCACGCCACCGCGGCCGCCACCAGTCCAGGATCGATACCCGTCACGCGCATCCCCAGGTAAGGAATCAGGTCGCCGCCGAGGCGCGCGTTCACCTCGATGATCTTCGGGCCCGCGACGGTGAGCTTGAGCTCCGTGTGCGTCATACCGTCGGTGAACCGCAGCGCGGTGTGCGCGTCCTGGACGACTCGCAGGATCTCCGGGTCGGCCAGCAGCGGGTCGGCGCCGTCCACCACGTGGCCGATCTCCTCGAAATATGGCGGGTAGCCAACTTCCTTGCGGGCTACGAACATCGGGATCGACTGGCCGCCGTGCACTGCCGAGTCGACACTTATCTCGGGACCGGAGAGATATTCCTCGACCAGCACGCAGACGTCGTAGTGCCACGCTCCCGGCAAAGTGGTGTCGCGCGCGAAGGCGAACTGGGCGATGAGTTCCTCGGGCGTGTCGACGCGTACCGCACCGAGGCTCGCCGCCATGGCGCGCGGCTTCAGCACGACCGGGTAGCCGATCCGGCGCGCGGCAGCCAGCGCCTCATCCACCGTGGCCACCAGAATCGAAACTGCCTGGGGCACGCCTGCCGCGCTGAGCGCCTCCCGGGTCAGGTGCTTGTCGCGGCATCGCATGATCATGTCTGGGTCGCCCCCGGGCAGCCCGAGAGCGGCGGCAACCTTCGCGCTCTGCAGGACCCTCGCCTCGTCCCAGCTCAGGACCCCGCCCACCGGCTCGCGCGCCGCCAGCTCGAGTGCGGCCGCGGACATCTCGGCGCCGCTGATCGTATCGGCCATGTCCTGCAGCACTGTCCAGCCGGCCAGGTAGCCGCGCTCCCAGGTCGGCTCGGCGCCAAGGAAGAGATGGATGCGATACCCCGTGCTGATCGATCTCAGCAGGTACTCACGGTAGTCCTGGCCACCGGTGCCGATCACCAGCAGAAGCGGCCGGCCGGCGGCCGCGCCGCGGCCGCCCATCGACTTGCCTGTCTCAGTCATTCGGGGACTTCCTCGATGCGGGAGACACCTGACGATCCGTCGACGCGGCGCCAGTGCTCAGTCAGTTGCACACGGCCATCGGCCAGCACGGAGGGAGTGCTCACGCATGCGCCGGCCATTGTCTCGCCCGCTGTTGTCACCAGGCAATAGGTGGCATCGATGATTCCGTCAGGCCGGCAGGTCCCGACCAGCCTGCCAATCCGCACCGTGTCGCCGGAGAACTCCGCCCACACCAGATCGCCGTCCTGATGGTAGTGCCCGACCGGTGGCCCGGAATCCGCAGGGCCGGGTCGGCTGCCCACCGGCCGGAAGCGCCGGCCGCCATAGCCGGCAACTACCGGCACCGGCCGCGGGTCCCCTGCAGCGGTCATAGCTGGCTCATCCCCAGTTGACCGGGCACAGCTCGTCGGTGATCTTGAATATCTCCCGTCCGAACATGGAATTGAGCACGATCGCCGCGCGTACCGGAAGCAGGGTGAGGTTCGTGTCGGTCAGGCCGTGGCTCATGCGTGCCCGGTTCAGCGCATAGATCCGGTGGCCGTTCATTCCCTTCCAGCGCACGGAGAAATCGCCTTCCACGATGATGCCGCCGTCATCGCCGACCTCGACACGCTCGCGAAGATCGTCATCGAAAGGCACCGGGACTAGCTCCCGGCCAGTCGCGATTATCACGCGCCTCGCGCGGTATTCCTCATGTCTATCTGGGGTCCGGCAGCCCAGCACGATGTCGTCGCCGTCGGCCTTCGCCGAGACAACGTTGCGCGCCGGGTAAAGCATGACTGGAAAGCGGCCGATCTGAAGCATGCGGTCGTAATTCGCTTGGTACAGCAGCCGCATGATGCCAGGCGTGAGCGCATCGCCGGTTGGCTTCAGGCCGTCGATGACCCGGTGCCGGGTCGTCGGCGACAATCGCTGCAATGCTTCCAGGTGAGCGGGCCGGTAGACGTCGTTCGCGCACGGCGAGTCGTCGATGGTGTTGAACCACAGGCGGCGGCCGAACCATTTTACATTGGTAAATCCCTGGCCGAGCAGCATCAGCGTTGCTTCGATACCGGTCTGGCCGCCGCCCACTACGGCGACGCTCGCATCCTTGTCGGCGCTCAGCTCAGCAAGGCGCTCGGCCAGCTCATCGGCGATGAAGGCCCGCTCGGGCGGCAGTCCGGCCAGCTGCTGCGGGATGACCGGCGTGCTGCCCATACCGATCACCAGATGCTCGGAGCGCGCTGTCGGCCGGCCTGAGGAATAAACAACGAAACCGTCCCCGTCGAAGGATATCTGCTCCACGGTTACGCCATAGTAGACATTCGGCAGCTGCCGTGCCGCCCACGCCAGGTATTGCACGTACTCTTGTCGCGGGATGAAGTCAAACTGCGAGTTCAGCAGGGCATATAGCCGGCCGGTCGTGACGAGATAGTTGAGGAAAGTAAGCTCATGCCGCGGGTCAACCAGCGAGACGAGGTCCTTGAGCCAGGACGTTTGCATACGGACGCCAGAATGCAGCAGCCTGTTATGCCACAATGACGCTGGCTGGCGGTCGAATAGCGCGATCTTCTCTGTGGTGGCCGACTCGAACAGGGCCGCGAGGCTCAGGTTAGCCGGTCCAGCTCCGATACCCACGGTGTGAAACTGCGGGACTGCGTTGTCCCTTTCGTGCTCGATCATAATTGACCTCTCCTGCGACCACGGATGGTAGATCGGTGCAGCTACGCGCGCGGCTCTAGCGCACGCTTCCTGCCGACGACGGTGAGTCACGGCCAGACAGAGCAGCCAGCGCCAGCGAGTCCGTCCCGGCGCCGGCGCTGAGCGCGGCAACCAGGCAGCGCACCGCCAGCGCAGAGTCGAATCCAGCCAGATGCAGCGCCTGCTCCGACCGCTCGAGCTCGGCATCGGCCAGCGCGGCCGGGAGCCCGGCCGCCCGGGCCTGCCCGCCGTCGAGCAGCGGCCGGACATAGTCGCAAAACGCTCGATAGGACTCCCTGGTGAAGTTGGTTTCGTAGCGGTCGGGCCGGTCCCACGAGAGGTACAGGCGGACCAGCTCCGGATCCTCGGCGGCCAGGAACTCGTCGGCCCACAGGGCATGATTGCGGCTGGTGGAGAACTTCTGGCCGTCCAGCAGGTAAAGCTCGTTGACCACCGCCCCCCGCGCCATCGCCATCGGCACCCCGGCCGCGGCGAGCATCGCCGGATACAAGATCGCGAAATAGAAAGTGTTGTCCATGCCATTGAAGTGCCATACGCCGTCGATCTCGCGCCAGGCTGCGACCCGCTCAGCCAGGCTGTCCGCCTCGGGATGCAGCGCATGGGCCGGGCCGTAGAGGTAGCTCAGCCCGAGCTCGGCGGGGAAGTCCACGCGCATCCCGGCCAGCGGGCCGACGCATTCGATTCCCCAGTTCGTCGGATAGGCGACCGGGTAGTCGGGCAGCGGCACGTGCCGGTACTGCTGCAGGACGGTCCGCGTCCGCATCGGCCACTCGGCTTGCAGCCACTCGCTGACCAGGCGCTCGCGGTACTCCTCGAGCGGCAGCACCGGCACCGTGACCACCATGGGGCGCGGGCTGCCGCCGCAGCGGGCGCAGCTCGGGAAGACCAGCGTCTGGGCCGAGGTGAAGCCGCCACATCCCTCGCACGACGTACCGTTAGACCCCGTCCCGCAGACCGGGCATTTGCCCACGACATATGAGTGATGCAGCGTGCGGCCGCAGTCCGCGCACTGGCGCAGCGTCACCTCCCGCATCGGCAGCGTGCCGTTGGCCACCATCTCGCTGAGCATGCCGGCGATCGCCCGCTGGTAGGCGGGATCCTGCGGGTCGAGGAATGCGTCATAACCGATCCGCGCCCCGTCGAAGGCCGCCATGATCTGGCCGCGGTACCTGGCGATCATCTCGCCGACGTCCTCGCCCAGGATCTCCGCCTTGGTCAGCACGTAGTTCGGGTGCACGTCGATGCCCGCCAGGGTCAGCACGCGCTCGCCCCGGCCCCGCGCGGCGCGCGCAGCGACATCAGCAGCCAGATATGGCCCGGACAGGTGGCCGATGTGCAGCGGGCCATTGACCGTCGGCTGGGGTATGACGATGACGGTTACATCCGATGACTGCTCCGTCACCGTGCGCCGTCCCCGCTTGCCGCAGCCACCGCGGCCGGCTCGGCGGCGGCCGCTTCGCCAGGCATCCAGAAGGTAGTGAAGACCAGCAACGGGTCCGCTGCTGACCGGTTGTGGATGACGTGTGCCTCGCCGCTGTCCAGCAGGAACGCTGAGCCGGGCGCCACCTTAGTGAACTGCCCGCCCGCCTCAACCGATGCGGTGCCGTTGATCACGATAGACAGCTCCATCTCCGGATGACAATCGCGCGGGCTGCTCGATGCAGGCGGGACCGTGTACCACATCGCCTGGAAGGGCAGCGCATCCTCCAGCGAGTACTGCTCCCATCGGGCGACATCGACGACGCCCACGGCGTAGGATTCCGCCGACTCACTAACGAAATGGCGCATGATTGCTCTCCAGCTGATCTTGCGGGACTAATGGAGAAACGGTGAGCAGGAACTGGCGGCTGGCCTGGCAGGGCTAATTAACTATAGCCAACGCCAAAGTAGACTCGTGAAACGAGAGAGAACTTGCGAGCCCGCTGAGTCAGGTGATGAATGAGCGACAGAAGGGTTAGCTCATAAAAAGAGTCACCAGCCCCTCCCCTGCCGCTGCCGTGCTCCCGGAGGCGGGCCAATGGCCGCATCTCGTGCACGGGCCCTGTGCGACTGGAGTATACGACGGCTCTCTTCAACCTGTCACGCCCGAGAATGGCCGCTGCATGACGACTCAATGAAGATCACAAGCAGCCGTCCTCAGCCGGCCGCCGACGGGCCGGGCGGTCGTCCGACCGATCTGGCAGTTCGATCCTGGCGCAGGGAACCGGGGCCTTGCAGCGGACCGCGCCGCCAGATAGCCTGCTCGCAGAATGGCGGGAACATTGGGCCGCGAGCGCCCGCACCGAAGCACGGCCCTGCTATCCGAAGGAGGGTGATGCGGGGACTCCTGAGGACGGTGCCCGGGCTGACCAGCCGGCGCCATTGTGCGTTCGGCGTGCAATCTCAATGCGACCGACCAATCTGACTTTCTTTGCGGAGGCCCGTGTGAACGCTGCCGATCACAGCAGGGACGCTGCTGCGGTTCCATTGTGGAACGACGCCTATGACGTGTCCCATCTGCAAGATCAACCCAATCTCTGGGGTGACCCTCCCGTCCCCTACGCTCGCACCGCCGCGCAGTTGTTCGCGGAAAGATCGGCTGCGGTCCTACTCGATCTGCCGTGCGGCGACGGAAGGAATCTCCCGCCGCTAGCAAAAGGTGCCCCTATTCTCCTCGCGGGCGACACTTCACCGAAAGCGATGGTCATCGCGGCGGGCGTGGCCGAGAAGGCAGACATCAGGAATAAGACAATCTTCCTGACGACGGATGTCTTCGCGACCGGCCTCCTTGACGACTCGCTGGACGGCATCTTCTGCTGGGACCTGCTCGGCCATCTGACAAACGTCGAAGATGCCCTCAGGGAGCTTTACCGTGTCCTCAGGCCGGGTGGAAGCCTAGTTGCCAACATGTGGACGATGAACGACTGCCAGGTAACGGATCCCAATATCAGGGAGATAGCCCCCAAGGAATACATTGACCACTTCGACTTCTACTGCAGGTTCTACGATCGCGAGGATCTGAGCGCGCTGCTGAAGTCGGTGGGGCTGGCTTCGGAGTCTGTTGCGCTGTCGACCTGGCGGGAGCCCGGCCACGCCGACTACCGGACCTATGAGCACGGCCACGAGAGCCTGGTCTTCACCATCAGGAAGACCGGGACCTGAGGCACGCCCGGCCGGACGATCCGGCCTGCTGGTCGCAATGGTGCAGGAGAAAGGTCCGGCAAAGTTGGGCGATCTGCGAGAACTCCGCTCGGCCAGCCGTCATCACCGCCATCAGTCAGGAGAGCTTGACGTCGGGATCGGCTACGCCCCGGCACATCACGGCGAACTGATGCAGGGCATCTTTAACGATGCCGCGGGACGGCTGCGCCGGGCACTGGTGACGCTGCCCATGCCGGGGCGGGGCAGCCGTGCGGTCTTCTACCCGAGCCAGAGCCACCTCGGCGTCGTAGGGACGCCTGAGCTTACGAAGGTCCGCCGCGCCGCCATACTTGCCCTCCGCGAGTTCGCGACGCATCCGGCGCCGGCCAAGGGCGGCCAGGTCGAGATCACCAGTGACGTGCCCCTTGGCATCGGCATGGGATCGTCGACGAGTGACGTGACCGCGACCATCAGGGCTGTCGCCGATTACCATGGCGCGGCACTCTCCAGGGAGGAAGTCGGACGGCTCGCGGTACTAGCCGAGTGCGCCTCGGACTCCATCATGATCGACGACCGGGTCGTGCTGTTCGCCCACCGCGACGGTGAGGTGCTTGAGACGCTGGGCCACCGGCTGCCGCCGATGATCGTGGTGGGCTGCGACACGGGGGCAGGTGTCGGCGTCGACACACTCAGCCTCCAGCCGGCCGACTACGGCGATCGGGAGATCGGCGCCTTCCAGGTGATGCGCGCCGCTCTGCGCCGGGCCATCACCATGGAGGACGTCGCGCTACTCGGGCGGGTGGCAACTGCGAGCGCGCGCATCAACCAGCGGTTCCTGCCCAAGCCGAGCCTGGAGTTCTTGGTCGAGGTCTGCCAGCGGCACGGCGGATGCGGCGTTCAGGTCGCCCACAGCGGCACCGTAGTCGGGCTGATCTTCGACGCCCGCCAGCCAGGGACCGGCGCCGGGGTGCAGCGCTGCGTCTCGGCCATCGAGGAGGCCGGGCTAGTAATGACCGCCATAATCTCCGCAGACCAGCCCACAGCGGAGGTAAAGGCTGCCGTCGCAGCCAGGAACGGCTCCGGCGATATTGCCGCAGGCACGAGCGCCGGGACTGCCGCCGGCCTAAGGCCTGCGCCGGGGATCCGCCCGGGCGGGAGTACGAATGAGGCGCCGGCGAAGGTCACCGCCTCATGAGCATCCGAACGACTTCCGAGGACGCTACCGAGGCATACCAGCTTCCGAGGCTTATCCGGCTTGCGCCGAATCTCTACGCTGCGTCCTTCACGCTGATGAAGCTGATCCCGGCGCGGTACATACTGCGCAAAGCGGCAGCGGACGGCAAGCTGGAACCGGGAACCGTCATAGTGGAGACAACATCAGGGACATTCGGGCTGGCGCTGGCCATGCAGGCCGTGCAGATGAGCCGTCAGCTAATGCTGGTAAGCGATCCAGTAATCGACGACCGCCTCTACCGCAGGCTGGCAGACCTTGGCGCCGTTGTAGAACGCGTACCGGCAGCCGCAGTCTCGGCTGTCGGCGGCTATCAGGCCGCCCGCCTGCAGCGGCTGGCACAGATCCAGGCCGAGCTTAACGCCACATTCTGTCCCGAGCAGTACACAAACCCGGATAACCCTCGCTCCTACGCCACGGTGGCTGAACTTTTCCTTGAATGCCTCGGACAGGTCGACTGCGTGGTCGGCCCGGTCGGATCTGGCGGATCGATGTGCGGGACTGTCACCTATCTCCGTACCGTGCTGCCGGAGTGCCGCGCGATCGGGGTGGACACTCACTCCAGCGTGCTGTTCGGCCATGCGGACGGCCCGCGCGAACTGCGCGGCATGGGCATGAGCCTGATGCCGGCCAACCTTGATCACCGGGTGTTCGACAATGTGCACTGGTGCGCTGCGGCACCGGCTTACGCGGCCACCCGGCAGCTTCATCAGCAGCATGCCTTGTTTATGGGCCCGTCCAGCGGGGCGGCCTACCTGGTGGGCCGCTGGTGGGCCAGCGCCAACCCCGGCGCGCTCACCCTGGTGATGCTCCCAGATGAGGGGTACCGGTATCAGGACACCGTATACGACGACGAGTGGCTGCTAGCGCGCGGCTATCGCGACGAGCCGCTGCCAGCCGAGCCAGTGACGGTCAGTGAACCGTCGCGTCCGAGCGGATCATGGACGGCGTATGACTGGGCGAGGCGCTCCTATGCCGAGGTGCTCGCACCTGACGAGACGGCGAGGGCGCAGTGACCGGGACCGGGCGGATCACCGGCGAGCTCGGATCCCGGACCCGGAGCGTCGTCTACGGCGAGCTCTCCCAGGCCGAGGTTGATGCCGAGCTCCCGCTGATGATCCGGGTCGACCAGGCCCACCTGGTGATGCTCGTCGAGCAGCAGCTCGTCTCCGCCGAGGCCGCCGGGCAACTGCTGCGCTGCATGGACGAGCTGGCCGCCGAGCGATTCCGCCCGCTGCTCCGGCGGCCGGCGCCCCGCGGCCTTTACCTGATGTACGAGGGCTACCTCATCGAGCGGCTCGGCCCTGAGATCGGTGGCGTGCTGCACTCCGGACGCTCGCGCAACGACCTCAAGGCGACCATCACCAACCTGCGATTCCGCGAGTGGCTGCTCGACTTCGGTGCGCAGGCAGTCCGGCTGGAGGCGGTGCTGCTGTCCCGGGCAAGGGAGCACCAGCTGGTGATCATGCCTGTGTACACGCACTTCCAGGCCGCGATGCCGGTGACCTACGGCTACTACCTGCTCGGGGTGGCCATCGCACTCGGCCGCGAGATCGATGCGCTCCGAGCCGCGGGCGCGGGCCTGGAAATCTGCCCGCTCGGCGCGGGCGCGGTGGCCGGCACGGATCTGCCTATCAACCCGGCCCGGACAGCTGAGCTGCTCGGCTTCTCCGGTACGGCCGGCCATGCACTTGACGCAGTGGCGAGCCGGGATGTCCCGCTGCGGCTGCTCGGCGCCGCGGCCGGCCTCGCGATCGTGCTCAGCCGGCTGGCCACCGACTTCCAGCTATGGAGCACCGCCGAGTTCGGGTTCATCGGTTTCCCCGACCGGCTGGTGGGCGGCAGCTCTGCCATGCCGCAGAAGCGCAACGCATTCCTGCTGGAGCATGTCAAGGCGAAGCCCGCCCAGGCACTCGGCGCCTGGGCCGCCGCGGCCGCCGCGATGGCCGTCACGCCGTTCACTAACTCGATCGAGGTCGGCACCGAGGCGGTAGCCAGCGTATGGCAGGGGCTGCGGGCCGCGGAGCAGGCCGTACTGCTGAGCCAGGTGCTCGTCAGCGGCGCGCGTCCGGACGCGGCCCGGATGAGCGAGCGCGCATCCAGCGGGTTCACGGCGGCCACCTCGGTGGCAAACCAGCTGGTTCGCAGCGGCGTGCCGTTCCGTACCGCGCATCACATGGTCGGTGATGCCGTGCGCAAAGCCGTGCAGGCGGGCTCCGCCCGGCTCGCGGACTTCGGCCCCCCTGGGTGGCTGGACGAGATCGGTCTCGACGGCCAGGATCTGCCGGCCCTGGTGCGCGCCCAGTCCCATGGCGGCGGGCCAGGAGCGTTCGCCGAGCCATACCGGCAGGCGGCCGCGGCCTGGACCGCGCATCGGCGATGGCACCTCCAATCGCGCCAGTCGGCGGCCAGCGCCCAAGCCGGGCTAGCCCACGCGGCCGGGCCGCTGTTGCGCCCGGGCGCGGTGGACGGCGCGCGCGGCGGCCCCGGCGAACGCGCCGGAGAGCCCGCGTGACCGGCGCGTGGCTGGTACTGGTCGAGAGCAACACAACCGGGTCGGGCCGGCTGTTCTGCCGGTCCGCACGGCGCATCGGCCTGCGGCCGGTCCTGCTCGCCCGCGACCCGGACCGGTATCCGTATGTCCGCGCCGACGGAATTGACAGCGCGGTCGTTGACACCACTTCGAAGGACGCGGTGCTGGCGGCGTGCGCTGCCCTGGCCGGCCCGGTAGCCGGCGTGACGAGCAGCTCGGAGTATTTCATCGGCACCGCCGCAGCGGCCGCCCGCTCGCTTGGCCTGCCGCATCCGGACCCGGGAGCGGTCCGCCGGTGCAGGGACAAGTTCGCGCAGCGTGCCCGCCTTCAGGACAGCGGCCTGCCGTGCCCGAGGTTCGCCAGCGCCCGGACACCGGAGGCGGCGGTGGCCGCAGCGACCCGGATCGGGCTCCCGGTAGTGATCAAGCCAGTGGCCGGCTCGGGATCGATCGGCGTGCGACTGTGCACAAGCCTCGATGAGGCCGGCGCGGCAGCCCGCTACCTGCTGGCAACCGATCCCGCCGACCTTGCCCTGCCGCCGCAGGAGTCAGTGCTCATCGAGCAATACCTGGACGGGGCTGAGTACTCGGTCGAGATTCTCGGCGAGCAGATCATCGGTGTCACAAGGAAGCACCTGGGGCCGGAGCCGTATTTCGTCGAGACCGGGCACGACTTCCCCGCGCCGCTGAGTGCCGCCGACCAGGCCGCGATCGGCGGCACGGCGGTGGCCGCGCTACGCGCGCTGGGCCTCGGGCAGGGCGGCGCGCATGTCGAGCTACGGATGACCGCCGCGGGCCCATTCCTCATCGAGGTCAATCCCCGGCTGGCTGGCGGGATGATCCCGCGGATGATCGAGGAGGCCACCGGTATCGACATGATCTTCCAGATGGTGGCAAGCGCCGTCGGCCCGGCCGGGATCGTGCGGCCGACCCGCTTCAGGGCGGCATCGATCCGCTTCCTGGTCGCCGGGGCGGCCGGGTTCCTGAGGGAGATCACTGGCATCGAGCGGGCCCGGCGGTTGCCCGCAGTGGCAGAGGTCGGGCTCACCTGCACGATCGGGCAGGAGGTGGTGCTCTCTCATTCGTTCAGAGACAGGCTCGGCTATGTGATCGCGGCGGCCGATGACGGTAGCATCGCGGCTCGCGCTGCCGAAGCAGGGGTGCTGGCACTCGACGCGCGGATAACGCCCGCCTCCGTCACTGTGGAAGGCGGCCCCGGCTGATGCGATCCCAGCAGCGCGGACATGCGCAGCGTTTCGAGTCCGGTGATCGCGCATCAGGCTGGCCGATTGCCCGGGCGGCCGATTGCGCGGCCGTCGGCCGCGCTCTGCTGGGAGGCCAGCCATGACACGGGAGACCTCGGTGGCCATCATCGGCCTGGGCTCGCGCGGGCTCAGCGTGCTGGAGCGGATCGTCACCCTCGCCAAGAAGGCCGGCCCTGCAGCCGGCCAGGTCCGTGTCGAGATTATCGACCCCAGCTGCGCAGGGTCCGGCGTACACGACACCGGCCAGCCCGATTACCTGCTGCTGAACACCACGTGCGCGCAGGTATCCATGTTTCCCGACTCGTGCACGGTCGGGCCGGACGTGGACGAGCCAGGGCCAAGCCTGCATGAGTGGGTGACCGAGCGCGGGCTGCGGATGGCTGCGGACGGCTTCACGGTCGGCGAGCGAGGCAGGCAGATCCGGCCGACAGATTTCCTGCCCCGCCGGGTGCTCGGCGAGTACCTTGGCTGGTTCTTCGCCGAGGTGCGGCACCGGGCACCGCCGCACGTCCGGCTGATCGTGCATCAGGCTGCGGCAGTTGACCTCTCGTCCGAACCTGACAGCAGCCTGGCCATAGCCTTGTCCGACGGCACCCGGGTGCAGGTCCGGCACGCTTTCCTGACCACTGGATACACCAGGAACAACGGTGCCGGTCCCGGGTTCGCCGGCAGCCACCGCAGCATTGCCGAGCCTTACCCGCTGCCGGCCCAGGTAACCGGCGTGGCACCGGGTCAGACGGTGGCGATCGACGGATTCGGCCTGTCCGCCATGGACCTGATGTCCTGCCTGACGGTCGGCCGCGGCGGCCGGTTTGCTGATGACGGCGGCTGCCTGCGATACCTGCCCAGCGGACGGGAGCCGTCGCTGCTGCTGTACTCGCGGTCCGGCGTGCCGTGCCGCGCCCGGCCGCTGGTGGTTGCGTTCGCGCCGCGATACGAGCCACTGGTCCTGACCAGAGCCAGGATCGACGCGCTGCGGATTAGCCGCGGGGAGCCGCTGGACTTTGACGCCGATGTACTGCCGCTGGTCCGCACCGAGATGCGGATCGCCTACCGGAGGTGTCAGGCGAGGTGCGCGGGCGGCGGTGCCGGGCAGGCGCTCGACCGCGATCTGTCGCAAGCGACCGGGCTGGCGGAGCTTATCCCGGTGCTCGGCGAACTGGACGCCCGGCTCGGCCGGTTCGATGCTCAGGCGGCGCTGGACGGCTCGGCCGGGATGCTGCTGGACGGCAGCGCGGCATACCAGGAATGGCTGGCGGAGTTCCTGACCCTCGACCTGGCCGACGGAATCCTCGGGTTCGCCCGAAGCCCGGTGAAGGCTGCCCTTGACATTCTGCGGGAGCTACGGGACACCATCAGGTACGTCGTGGACTTCGGGGGCCTGACCGGAGAGTCCCTGGACGAGTTCAACCGGCGGACCGTGCCCTGCATGAACCGCGCGGTGGTGGGCCCGCAGTATGAGCGGCACGCTGAATTGCTCGCGCTCATGGCGGCCGGGATCGCTGCGACACCGTTCGGGCCAGCGCCGGCGGTGGCGTGGGACGACCGGGCCGGCCGGTGGACGATCGCGTCGAGCCGGCTTCGCGTGCCTTACCTGCGGGAGGCGGACTGGCTAGCGGCCGCTCACGTCCCGCAGCCGGCCGTGGAGGCATCCGGGAGCGCGCTGATCAGCGCACTGCATCGTAAGGGCTGGATCCGCAGGCACCGGCCGGGCAGCAGCGTGGTGCACGGGATCGACGTCGATTCAGACCAGCATCCGCTCGGCGCCCAAGGGCATGCCGAGCGGCGGCTGTGGGTCCTGGGTCCGCTGTGCGAGGGTGCCACGTTCTACAACAACCTGGTCCCGTCGCCCAATGTGTATTCGCGGCCGGTGTCCGACGCCCAGCGGTGTGTCGCCGCGATGCTCGCCGCGTCACGGTCCGGTGGGCGAGGCAGCCTGGCTGGCGAATTGGCTGTCACAGATCTCCCGGTCGGCTAGCCGGCCAGCATACGGGGGCCGGGAGTCCCCGGGACTGTGCCGATGGTAATACCGCCATTACGGCCCTCAGGAAGGAAAGTTTACGAGTGCCCTTCTGCATATCGACCCCTACCATGCCGCGTCGCCGCGCGCTCGCCCGAAGGGCCAAGACGCTTTGACTCCTAACGCGATCACCACGAGGTATCTCGAAGAAGTCGTGCAGCGCGGCGGATCCGGGACCGAGCTAGTGGAGCTGGCGCATCGCAGCTTCGACCTCGCCATTACCAGCTATGGCGGCCACTGCCTGACCCGGCCGGTATTCCTTGATCACAGCGAGTTCACCGAGCTGACCGACAATGTCAGCCAGCTCCAGGCTGCCTTGACCGACCTTCCGCGCCGGCTATTCGGCGGCGACCTGGCCGCGTTCGCCCGCGCCGTGGGTATGACCGAGACTCAGGTCACCGCTATTCTGCGCGGCAGCAGCGACGCGCCGACGAGGCTGTGCCGCACTGACCTCTACTCCGACGGTACCGGCTTCCGCGCGATGGAGGTCAACACGGGCACCGCTATCGGAGGGCTGGACAACGCACTGCTGAACCGGGCCTGGCTGGCCGAGCCCTTTGTCGCTGACTTCGTCGCTGCGCACCGGCTATCGCATGCGGACACGATGGGCGGTCTGGTCGATACGCTGCGGACTGAGTGCGGGATCGGTGCCGGAGCAAAGCCGCTGATAGCCGCGGCGGACTGGCCCGCCTCCTTTACCACCCTGGAGCCACGGCTGCGCTACAGCGCCGTGCAGCTCGCCTCCTACGGGCTCGACGTGATTCCCTGCCACGTCGGGCAGCTCGTGGTCCGGGACGGGCGGGTCTGGCTGGATGGCCGCCCGGTCGACGTGATCTACCGCATTTTCATGATCGAGGATCTTCTCGATCCCGACGGTCCAGCCCTCATCGACCCGGTGCTACGTGCGGCCGAACGGGGCGAAGTGACGATCTTCGCGCCGATGGATGCTGAGCTCTACGGGAGTAAAGGGGCTCTCGCGCTGCTCTCGGACGAGTCCAGCCGCGATCTCTACAGCGCCGACGAGCTGGCCAGCTTGGACCGGATACTGCCGTGGACTCGGATGGTGCGCCCCGGGGCGGTCACGGCGGACGGCGAACAGGTTGACCTGAGCGAGTACGCGATTGCCCGGCGCGAGGAGCTCATCCTGAAGCCGACTCTGCTGCACGGAGGCACCGGGGTGGTGCCCGGGTGGCTGGCCGGACCGGACGAGTGGGGCCATCAGCTCAAGGCTGCCATGGACGGCCCGTATGTGCTGCAGCGCCGGATCCGGCCGGTACCGGAGCTCTTCCCCGCCGACGGCGGCCCGGAGCCCTGGGTGCTGACCTGGGGCGCCTTCCTTGGCTCACCGGGCTACATCGGGGCGTACGTCCGGGGCAGCGCCGATCCGGGCGGCGGCGTAGTGAACATGGCCACCGGAGCCACCGCCACTTGCTGCTTCCATCAGGAGGAATGACCGGCTGGGGACGGCCCGGGTGCTGAGCGAGGCCGGCTACGTGCCATCCGCCGCCGCCACCGGGCCGGCATCGGGCGCCTGGCTGGGCGCCGGATTCCCGGTGGCCGCTGCGCCCGTCGTCTCGGCAGCCGGGGCGCCCGCTTCGTCTGCAACCGGTTCCTGCACCGTTTCCGGTGCGGGCTCGCTGGCCGGGCGCCGGATGCCCCACCACGCCGCCGCCAGGCCCACCACGCAGGCCGCGCCGCACCACAGCCAGACCGGGCGGCCGATCGCGTCCCAGACCGTCACGCCGACGACCGGCCCGATCGCGGTACCCAGGCCGAACATCGCCTGCGCCGCGCCAATGTACCGGCCGCGGAGCCGGGTCGGCCCGGCCATCGCGGGGTAGGCGAACATGGTCGGCCCCGCCACGATCTCGGCCAGCGACCACACCAGCGTGCCAATCACGAATATGGCCGCGCCCCACGGCAGGACGTAGCTGGCCATGCCGCCTCCGAGCAGGGTAAACCCCACCGCGGCCACGATCCTGGGCGCCCGGCGCTGGGTCAGCTTGGTCATCAGCAGCTCGCAGGTGATGACGATCACGCCGTTGAGCGCCACCACCGCCCCGTACCAGACGGTGGCCAGTCCCGCTGCCCGCATCGCTAGCGGCAGGATAGTCACGTACTGGATGTAGACAACGGAGTTCACCAGCATGGCCACCAGGAACAGCACATACCGGCCGTCTGCCATCATCGCGAGGAATCCGCCCGCGGCCCGTTTCTTCCCGGCCGGCTTCGCGCTCACTTCGCCCGGCTCGGCCTGGACGCCGTGCCGCGGCAACGCGATCGCGGCGATGACCGCGTACCCGAGCGCCGCCGCTGCCTCGCCCCAGAACAGCAGGTTGTAGGAGACCGAGATGAGCGCTATCCCGATCAGCGGCGCTGCGGTAGTTCCCAGGTTCAGGGCCAGCCGGTACATCGCGAAGATCATTACCTGCCGGTGCTTGGGGGTCAGCCGCGAGAGCAGAGTCGCCGAGGCCGGCCGGTACACCCGGCCAACCGCGCCCACCAGTGCGACGACGACGAGCAGGGCCAGGTAGTCATGCACGTAAAGAACGCCAAGTATCAGGACGGCGGTACCGATCATGCTCAGCAGGGTCGCCCGGCGCGGCCCGAGCCAGTCGCTAAGCGCACCGCCTACCAGCAGCCCGAGGACCGCCCCGGCTCCGTAAACGCTCAGCGCGGTCCCGGCCTCCACCTCGCTGAAGCCCCGTTTGGTCAGGAACAATACGAGGAAGATCTGCAAGAATGCGCCCAGCCTGTTCACGAAGACGCCAGCCAGCAGTGCCTTCACCGCAGGAGGCGACTCGCGCAGGGTGATCCAGATGCCAGCGTCGTCGCCTGCCTTGGCCGGCGCGTCTCCGCCGGCAGGCTGGGCCGTCATGCGGCCCTGCCCGGCCTGATCCCGCCTAACCCGAACGCACCGCCGGCCACAGCATCGGGTTCCTCTTGCCTGACCAGGTCAGCCGGCAAGGACCGCCGGATGGCTTGGTCGGCCAGCAGCTGGCTTGCGGCGTCCACGTAGCGGCCAATCTCCTCGAAGTCCGGTAGGTAGCCAACCTTCATGCGGGCCAGGCAAAGCGGGTGAAGCTTCCCGCAGTTTACTGCCGGGCCATTGGTTGCCTGCAGGGCCAATTGGCTAGCAACCCCGGGCATAAA
>ODAK010000656.1_pt1 | contig 39495 bp, 41 predicted proteins | sample 1539591 | NCBI WGS metagenome assembly ODAK01 (sample SAMEA3539303, study PRJEB22396) | soil metagenome | biome: tundra; feature: field; material: soil | place: USA | collected 2010-05 | depth 0.15 m | reverse complement strand
GCGCGCTTCGTTCGGGACGAAGAGGCCGCCGGTTCAAATCCGGCCACCCCGACCCTAGTCAGAGGCTTATTCCGAGTCCGGAATCAGCCTTTGTTGATCTTGTACAGCCGCCCCCTGCGAGTCGGGTTGCTGGTCGGCCTCATGAGCGCCCGGGAGTGGCGCGATCAGCACATCTAGAAGTAGATGCGAACCCGCGCCCGGGCGGGCCTGTGGGCACGGCAGGCGCGGCCGGTGACGCCCCTGGGGGCTGGGCGCCCGCAAGCGGACCGTGGGGACGTCCAACCCCGGACTTATGGCGGTGGATCTGGGCTCCGTGGTGGATCCGGTGCATCCTGCCACATGCCAAATCCGAAAATGCCCGACCCGCGCGGCGGCTGACCATCGAAGCCACGGTGAACTTGTGATGGCCTCGGGTCGGCCCGTGGAGGTGCATGTCCACGGTGTACCTAGCCCTGCCCTAAAGACGGCGGTTATCTCCATGTCGGCGGCGGGCGGGCGGTGCCTAGCATGAGGCGGTGACCACGCGGGAAACGCAAATCCGTGCGGAGCCGGCCCGGCGCGCCGACCCGGCGGGCAACGAGCGCCTGACGGCGATGACCGGAGCCGTGCTGCTCGTGCTGTTCGCCGCCGAGTGCCTCACCCTGCTGAACATCGGCAACCTGCTCACGCTGCACGTCTTCCTCGGGATGCTGCTGCTGGGCCCGGCCGGCCTGAAGACCGGCTCCACGCTGTGGCGTTTCACCAGGTACTACACCGGGTGTCGGCGGCTTACGTGCGGAAGGGGCCGCCGGCTCCGCTGCAGCGGGTGACCGGGCCGTTCGTCATCTTGACCACCGTGGCGTCCTGGGCACCGGGATCATGCTGGTCGTCGAGGGCCCGGGCAACGGGTCCTGGGGCCGGCTGCACCACCTGTCGTTCTTTCTCTGGGCGGTCGTCATCGTCATCCACCTGGCCTCGTACGTCCCGAAGCTGCCCAGGATGCTGTCGGGCCGGGCGGATCACGCTCGCCACCTGCTCGCGGCACGGGCCACGCGCTGGCTCCTGCTGTGCGGTTCCCTGGCCGCCGGCCTCGGGCTGGCGTGCGCCACCTATCACCTCTCGGCCAGATTTGGCGGCTCGCACAGCCTCATCCCCTAAACCAGGTGCCTGGCCAGTTGTCTGGCCGCCTGGCTTGGCCGCGTCCTTTGGACGGTCGGGTGCGGCGCGTCCGGCGGCGGGGTGCGCGGCGCGCGGCGCGCCGCCGGGGCAGGAGTATCGCCGGATAATGCCACAGCCGAGCGGACCGCTTCCCGCCTGGCGGCGGGGAGCGGTCTTGCTGTCGGCCAAGGTCAGAGCTGGATCGTCGCTTCGATCGTGAGTCGGCGGACTCGCCTTGGGTCGCGGATGAACGGTTTGTGCTGGAGTTCCAGGTTGCTGGTGGCAGGCTTGCCCCTGTGATCGGCGAATTCGCGAAAGAGTACCTCCACGACGACCTGCGATGGATACGCGAGGTGATGGTGTGGAAGCTCGACGGGCTCTCCGAGTACGACATCCGCCGTCCCCTGACCTCCAGCGGGACCAATCTCCTCGGCCTGCTCAAGCACCTGGCCACCACGCTTACAAAGAAGCGCGCTGATCGCCCGCGCGGGTCTCGCGGTCAGCTGCCACCACGGCCTGGGCAGGCCGCCCGGGCCGTGGAAGCCGAGCGTCACACCGGCACCGGACCTGAGCCGGCTCCCCCCGGAACCGGCACCACCCAGACCCGCGCCAGCCTGCGGGTCGACCGGTCCCGGCGGGACCGGGTCGCGCCCTTGCGGGAACGGTCTCCCGGTGCCTGCGCCAGGCCCACGCCGGGCACGGCTTGAGCCGTTATCATCTCACCCTGAACGTCCTCCCGACGGGCCCGCGTTCAACTGCACAGCGCCCACCACCCGTGCGGCTGCTGTGCGAACTTGACGCCTCCCTGCCACATGCCAGGTGTGAACGCGTCCGGCCCATGCGGCGGCTGACCATCGAAGCCACGACTAATCTGGATGGCTCGCGCTGGCCATGATCTCCGGTGCACCCTCGGGCGGCGTGTCCTGCCCGGCCCAGCCCAAATCACCCCAGCACCTCTCACCCCGCCAGCCCCTCAGTCTCCAGCCCCGCCCTCCCCCCCGGCCGTGCTGTCAGCGGACACGCCAAGATTCCTGTAGACGGACATGACGGTTGGCTCTTCCGCCCACAGGGAAGTCCCGATGTCCCTTGACACCGTGCCGCCGCCGGCCCGGTGGAACATCGGGCCGCATACAACCGGCCCGATGTTCCACCGGTCCCCTTCAGACCAGGACGCGCCAGCACCCAGCCGAACCACCAGGCACACGTATCACCCGTGACTGACCGGGCTGCTTCCCGATAGGACGCACGCGAGAGGTACGACAGAGCCATCAAATGACCGCGGAAGTGTGCATGGTCCCCGGTGCACCCGATCCACCGCCAGGCCCGGATCCACCACGCAAATCCCCTGCGGGGACGCCGGGAACGGGCCGGTGCTGAGGCAGCCGGGACGGGCACGGCCAGCGGGACGCCAGGGACCGTGCCCCTGACTCCGGAGGCGATGGCAGGATGTCCCGCCCGCAGCCCACAGCAGCCCCACGCCAACCACCACCACGGACCTCCTGGAAACGGGGCGAACGTCACCTGCCGCGGCACTAGCTTCTGGGCCATGCGGACTGTCGGGCCCTGTTCAACGCACCTATATAGCCGCCACGATGTCGCATCGTTGCGGCGGGCCGGGTGGACCGGCCACCAGCGCCCGCGCCTAGACCTGGACGAACTCGATGCCGGTGACCTGGCAGAAGGCCTTCCAGTCGGCGGCGTGGTGCCCCAGGTTCATCACCTCGTGGTGCGGTCCGCCGTTCGATAGCCATCCGTTCAGGCAGGTGCGCAGGCCGGTGGCCGGCCGGAACTGTCCGTACGGCATCTCCAGGGCCGGCAGTTCCTGGCTGTCCAGGTTCTCGCCTTCGGCGACGACCAGCCGGAACCGGTCGCCCTCCAGCGAGACCAGGGCGGCCAGCGTGGCCGGGCCCGGCTGGAGCTGGAACAGGAACGTGGGCGGGTCGGCCAGCCGGCCGATGCCGAGCGGCCGCTTGATCAGCTTCACCGGCCGGTCGGTGCGGGCGATCTTCCAGTTGCCCTCGCCCATGTGGCTCTGCAGGATCGAGTCCGAGGGGAAGTCCATCGCGTACATCTCGGTGAAGTGCGCGTCGCCGATCAGCACGTGCCCGGCGGCGACCAGGCACGCGGTCAGCACGTCGCCCTCGGCGGCGTACCCGTAGCCCTTGGCCATCAGGGATGAGGCCGCGGCCAGCGGCAGCCGGGCGAACCGGCCGTCCTCGCCGATCGCGTCGAAGTGCGCGGTGTAGGCGCCGAACCCCCGCTCGTCCATGATCTGCTGGATCGCCACCTGCATCCGGGCGTGGTCGGTCCGCTCCTCGGCGGACAGCCGCGGGTCGATCTCGAAGTTCGAGTCTTCAAAAGAGATGACCTCGTCGACCGCGGCCTGGCTCACCTCCTGCATCTCGCGCCACAGGTCGCCCTGCGCGACCGAGATGATCGCCGGGCCCAGGCTCCGGACCAGCGCGCTCTCGTCGACCCGGATGTCACCCATCTCGTTCATGGCGTAGCCGAAGATCGCCACCTTGAGCCGCTTCCAGGCGGCGGCGGTGGCCGCCGCGCGGGCCCAGCGGCCCACGTCGGCGCGGAACGAGGGGCTCTTCCAGTCGTCGGTCAGCACGGTGAACCGCTTGCCCGCCCGGACCATGGCGTTGGCCGTGTCCTGCGCGCCGTGCACGCCCTGGTTGTAGGTCATGTCCGCCATGTCCCAGGCCGGGGTCACGCTGGGTTCCGGCTGGATGTTGGCCAGGCAGACCGGCAGCCGGGACTCAGAGAGCAGCCGCGCCACCCGCATGGCCGGGCCGTAGGTGAGCATCACCACCATGACGCCGTCCAGGTCCGCGTCCTCGAACTCGCGCATGGCGCGCTCGGCGTCCTCGCGGTACTTGATGGCCTTGCTCGGCGTAAACTCCGCGACGTCGGACAGGTGGGCCGCGAGCTCGGCCGCGTAGCCCTCCTGCCGCTGCGCGATCCCGGGGATCATGTCGTCGTACAGGTCCTGCATGATCCCGAGGATGCCGATGCGCGGCTTACGTCCGTGTAGAGCGGTCATGAGGGTCGTTTCTCCTTCGACGTCAACGCCGGCCACCTCAACGCTGGCCGTAGTAGTTCTTGTAGCGGGCGTGCAGGGCGTCCACCTGGTCGGCGGCCAGCGGCGCCAGCTCGCCGAAGGCCCGGGCCAGGTGGACTGTGCGCGCCACGTCTTCGCACATCACGGCGGCCTTCACCGCGTCCTGCACCGTGCCGCCGATGGTGAACACGCCGTGGCTGGCCATGAGCACGGCGGGGGATCGGTGCCCGGTCAGCGTCGCGACCACGCCCTGGCCGATCGCCTCGCCGCCGATCAGCGCGAACGGCCCGACCGGGATCTCGCCGCCGAACTCGTCGGCCATCGCGGTGATCACGCACGGGATGGGCTCGGCCCTGGCCGCCCACGCGGTCGCGTAGGTCGAGTGGGTGTGCACCACCCCGCCGACCTCGGGCATGTGCCGGTAGATGTAGGCGTGCGTGGCGGTGTCGCTGGACGCGCTGAGCCCGCCTGCCGTCGCCGGCTTGCCGTCCAGGTCGCAGACCACCATCGACTCCGGCGTCAGGTCGTCGTAGGACACGCCGCTCGGCTTGATCACCATGAGCTCGGAGTCCGCCAGCCGCGCCGACACGTTGCCCGAGGTCCAGGCGACCAGGCCGTTGCGCACCAGCTCGGCGTGCAGCGCGCAGACCGTCTCGCGCAGCGCGGTGATCTCAGCGCTTTCCATCGCGGGCATCTAGACCGTCTCCTCGCACATGTCCCTGGTCACGAACCAGTGTCCGTTCGGCTGAAATATGCGCGGTCGCGGATCGCCCGCAGCCGGTGCATGACCGCGTTGCCGCCGCGGCCGAAATAGTCGTGCAGCTGCACGTACTCGGCGTACAGCTGGTCGTACACGTCGGCGCGGGCCGCGTCGGGCCGGTAGACGCTGGAGTTCAGGCGGCCCATCACGTCCGCCGCCGCCGCGACGTCCGGGTAGGCGCCGGCCGCGACCGCCGCGTGGATGGCCGATCCCAGGGCCGGTGCCTGCTCCGAGCCGATCACGCTGAGCGGGCGGCGCAGCACGTCGGCGTAGATCTGCATCAGCGGCGCGCTCTTGACCAGGCCGCCCGCGACCACGAACTCGGTGACCGGCACGCCCGAGGCACCGAGGGTCTCGACGATCATCCTGGTGCCGAACGCGGTCGATTCGAGCAGCGCCCGGTAGATCTCCGGCGCCGTGGTCGCCAGCGTCAGCCCCACGATCGTGCCGGACAGGCGACCGTCCACCAGGACCGAACGGTTCCCGCCTGCCCAGTCCAGCGCGACCAGCCCGTGCGCACCGGGCGGCGCCGCGCAGGCCAGCTCGTCAAGCAGCGCCGGCAGCGGCACGCCGCGCCGCCGCGCTTCGCCGGCGAACTCGCCGGGGACCCCGTTGCGGGTGAACCAGGCGAAGATGTCACCGACCCCGCTCTGGCCCGCCTCGTACCCCCACAGCCCGGCCACGATCCCGCCGTCGACCGCGCCGCACATGCCGGGGACCTCGGCCAGCTCCGCCCCGTTCATGACGTGACAGGTGGAGGTGCCCATGATCGCGACCATCTTGCCGGCCGCCACCGGTCCGGCCGCGGGCACGGTGACGTGCGCGTCCACGTTGCCGACCGCGACGGCGATGCCGGAGGGCAGCCCGGTCAGCGCGGCGGCGGCCGGGGTCAGCCGGCCGGCCCGGCCGCCGAGCGGGGAGATGGGATGGGCGAGCTTGTCGTCGGCGAAGCCGGCGAACCGGGGGTCCAGCGCAAAAAGGAAGTCGCGGGCCGGGTAGTGACCGTCCTGGAAGATGCCCTTGTACCCGGCCGTGCACGCGTTCCTGGTTTCGGTCCCGCACAGCTGCCAGATAATCCAGTCGGCGGCCTCGATCCACCGGTCGGCTCGCTGGTAGAGCTCGGGGTCCTCGTCCAGCAGCTGGAGCGCCTTGGCGAACTGCCACTCCGAGGAGATCTTCCCGCCGTACCGGTTGATCCACTTCTCGCTGCGCTCGTGGGCCAGGGCGTTGATCCGGTCCGCCTGCGGCTGGGCGGCGTGGTGCTTCCACAGCTTGGGGTAGGCGTGCGGACGCGCGGCCAGGTCAGGCAGCTGGCACAGCGGCGTCCCATCGGTGAGCACCGGCATGCAGGTCGAGGCGGTGAAGTCGGTGGCGATGCCGGTCACCTGGCCGGGGTCGACGCCAGACTCCCTGATCGCGCCGCGCACGGCGGCGCCCAGCGCATCGGTGTAGTCGCCCGGGTCCTGCAGCGCCCAGTCCGGCGGCAGCGGCGCCCCCGGCCCCGAGGTGCCGCGGCCGGGCAGCGAACGGTCGATCACGCCGTGGGCGTACTCGCTGACGGCGGTGCCTACCTCGGCGCCGTCGCTGACCCGGACCACGAGGGCGCGCGCCGACAGCGTCCCGAAGTCCACGCCCACGACGAACTGCGCACCGCTGACGTCTTTGTTAGCGCTAACATCCATCTGTCCGCCTATCATACGGTTCCTATCCGCATTCCTGCCTGCCTGCCTGCCCGCCCGCCGCTGAATCGCCCGGTCAGCGGTTCCGCGGGCTCGCGGCGCTCGCCCGCACGATCAGCTCGGGCGCCACCCGGACCCGGAGCCCGGCCGGGATCGCGCCCGCCATCCGGTCGATGAGCGCGCTCAGCGCCTGCCGGCCGACCTCGCCGAAATCCTGCCGCACCGTGGTCAGCGGCGGCAAGTAGTACCCGGCCTCCGGGACATCATCGAAACCGACGATGCTCATGTCGTCAGGCACCCGGAGTCCCCGTTCGGCCAGCGCCCGCATGACCCCGAGCGCCATCGTGTCGTCGCCGCAGAAGATGGCCGTGACCTCGGGATCGGTGGCCAGCTGGCCACCGAGTTTGTAGCCGGAGGCCGGCGACCAGTCGCCCGCGAGCACGGCGGGCTCGGGCGCCCCGGCCGCGCGCAGCGCCTGCCGCCAGCCGTCGACGCGTTCGGCCGCGTCGAGGCAGGAAGACGGGCCGGCCACGTGATGGACGGTCCGGTGCCCCAGGCTGAGCAGGTAACGGGTGGCGGCGCCCGCCCCCTCAGCGTTGTCGATCGCCACCGACGTGACACACGCGCGGGTGCCGCAGCCCACCGCGACCAGCGGCACCTCGGGTGGCACGTGGGCCAGCGCGGCCACCGCGGTGTCTTGCGTCGCGATGACGATGATGCCCTCGATGCCCTGGCCGACGAACCGCTCCACCGCGTCCAGCATCGATCGGCGGTCCAGGGCGGGCAAGCTGGCGATGGACACGAAGTAGGCGTCGTGCGCCGCCCGCTCGAAGCCGTACAGCATCGAAGCCGGGCCGTACAGCATGGTGTCGAAGCTGATCATGCCGAGGGTGTGGGTCCGCCGGGTGACCAGCGTCCTGGCCGCGGCGTTCGGCCGGTAGGCGAGCTCGCGGATGGCGGCGAGCACTCTGTCCCTGGTCACCTGGCTGACGTTGGGATGATCGTTCAGCACCCGCGAGACGGTCTGATGCGACACGCCGGCCAGCCGGGCCACGTCGGCCATCACCGGCGGCCGGGACATGTTGCCCGGCCCGCGCACGACCGGCGTCCTCACCTGGCTCTCGGCCTGTTCCCCTGGTGACGACGTCACATCGTGCCTCCCTTTGCCGCGCGCCGCGTAGCTGTGCGGTCAGCGGGGGCCGTCGTTAGCGCTAACATCCGTACCGGTCAGATAGCTGTGCTCTCATCACAAAACCCCGGGGTGGCGCAGGCACCTATGCCCCGCCATCCGGGTTCCTGGGTTCAGCGTAGCCTCCGGACCGCCGCGACGGTACCCCGAAGATGCCCGGAAGACCGCTCGTACAGCCGCGGAACGAACCCGGACTACCCCGCCTTCACCCTCGTCGTGTGATCAGCCGCGCATCAGGACTTGTCGTTGATCCCAGGACTGTCCCGCAGATCGCGAATCGCGGCCTTTGCCTTGCGCCCGGCGTCGCTGTCCCGCAGGTCGCGCAGCGCGTCCCGCGCGGTGTCGCGCGCCTTGCCCACCACGTCGCTGTCGCGCAGATCCTGCAGGGCCGCCTTGGCCTTGCGGCCGGTCTCGCCCTCACGCAGGTCGCGCAGCGCGGCTTCGGCCTTGCGGCCGGTGTCGCTGGTGCGGATGTCATCCAGGGCCGCCCGGGCCTTGCGGCCCGCGTCGGCGCGCTGCCCGCCGCGCAGCCACCCGACCAGCTTGGCCCACCAGTCCCGCGCCTGCTGCTCAAGTCCAGCCATCGTTGATCTCCTTCACGCTCTCAGTCATGCCCCAGTAACAAGATATAACGTAATACCAGGCCAGGCGACCCGGCCTCGCTACCGGCCGGGTCCGGCGGGCTGGATGCCGGCCAGGATCACGTCCACGACCTGGTCGATGAAGATGCCGGTCATCGGCAGGTGGCCGAGCAGCAGGCGGTGCTCGGCGGCCCCGAAGAACAGGTCGAGGATCACGTCCCGGTCCACCGACGCCGGTATCTCGCCCCGGCCGATGGCCCGGTCCAGCATGATCCGGTGCTGGGTGCGCAGCGGCTCGAGCACCCGATCCCGCCAGGCCCCGCGCAGTTCCGGGTCATACTGGGCCGCGGCGATCAGGCCGGTGAGCATCGGCCCCATCGGGGTTTGCGTCACCGCGCGCACCCACCCGCGCAGCGCGGCCACCAGGTCGCCGCGCAGCGTCCCGGTGTCCGGCAGCGGCTGCTCCTCGCGGAACGAGGTGACGAAGGCGTCCAGCGCCAGCAGCCCCTTGGACGGCCAGCGCCGGTAGATCGTCGTCTTGCCGACCCCGGCCCGCGCGGCCACCTCCTCGATCGACATGGCGGCCAGGCCCCGGTCGGCGAGCAGTTCGACGGTGGCGGTGAGGATCGCGCGGTCCGCTTCGGCGCTGCGCGGCCGTCCCCGCTGCGTACCCGGGTCCGCGGGTCCGGCTCCGGCTCCGGCTCCGGGCGGCGGAATATCCCGGCTCATCGCCCGGTTCTACCCTCTGGAATTCCGAAACGATCCGTTACGTATCTGATTGGTATCATGCCCGCCACCACGCCTCTCAACCGTCGTGCATCCCGGTCAACCCCAATCCGCCCCGCCCCAGCAGCCACTCCAGCACCAGCCCCACCCCCGGCCCGCCGCCGGCCCCTCCAGCTCGCCCTGATCCTCGTCGCCGCGTTCATGGTCGTCCTCGATTTCAGCATCGTGAACGTCGCGCTGCCGTCGATCGAGCGCGAACTGCACATGCCGTCGGCCGCGGTGCAGTGGGTGGTCACGGGGTACGCGATCTCGTTCGGCGGATTGCTCATTCTCGGCGGCCGGGCCGCTGACCTACTCGGCCGGCGGCGCATGTTCGTGGCGGGCCTGATCGCGTTCTCGCTGGCCAGCCTGGCGGGCGGGCTGGCGCAGGACCCGGTGCTGCTGATCGCCGCGCGCGTGGCGCAAGGTGCGGGCGCCGCGATCGTGGCCCCGGCTGCGCTGTCTCTCATCACCACCGGCTTCCCCGAAGGTCCCGAACGTACTCGTGCCATCGGACTTTACGGCTCGGTTGCTTCGGTCGGCTTCGTCGCCGGCCAGGTTCTGGGCGGCGTGCTCGTGCAGTTCACCAGCTGGCGCGCGGTGTTCCTGGTCAACGTACCGGTCGGCCTGATCGCCGCGGCCCTGTCCCCGGCCATCCTCGGCCCGGTCAAGGACACCGTCAAGAACAGCGCCAAGGCCGGAGCCACCACCGCCGCGGCGAAGGTCAGCTCGGCCCGGACCCGGCTGCGCCGGCTTGACCTGCGCCGGCTTGACCTGCGTGGGGCGCTGCTGATCACCATCGCGGTCACGGTCATCGTCTTCGCCGTCTCCCAGGGGGTCGTGCTCGGCTGGACCTCGCCGCTGGTCATCGCGGCCGCGGTGATCGCGGTCCTGGCCGCGGCCGGCTTCGTGAAGGCCGAGAGCAGGCACCCGGAACCGCTCATCCGGCTGTCCCTGCTGCACCGCCCGGGGCTGCGGGAGGGCACCACGCTGACGTTCCTGCTCGGCCTGTGGAACGGCGGCGAGATGCTCGTCCTGTCCCTGTACCTGCAGCAGGTCCTGCACGAATCGCCGCTGTTCACCGGCCTGGTCATCGCCCCGCAGGGCGTGGTCGGGTTCGCCATGGGCATGCTCGGCCCCCGGCTGGCGGGACGGATAGGGATCAAGCGGCTGCTGGTGGTGACCGCCGCCGCGACCGCGATCGGCTTCGGTGTCCTGACTCATCTGCCTGCGACCGGCTACAGCCCGGTCCTGTTCGTGGTCACGCTGATCGGCTTCGGCACGGCGGGCACCGCCATGGGGTCCACCGTGCTGGCCAGCCGCGGCATGGCGGACGCCGATCAGGGCCTGGTCGGCGGCATGATCAACACCAGCCGCCAGATCGGTGCCGCGGTCGGCGCCGCCCTGCTGCCGGCCGTGGCCCAGGGCGTCAGCGGCGGGATCGGGGTCTCCGGCGACCGCGTGGCGATGCTTACCGCTGCCCTGGCCGCGCTGGCCGCCACCGGCGTGGCCTGGCGCGCCGTCCACCCGGCCCCGGTCCGTGCGGTCGGCTGAGGTCCCCGCCTCCAGCCGCAATTTTGGCCGAACGATCCCTGCTGCTCCTGCCACCTCCACCTGCCCCATAGGGGCCCTTGGGGCACGATGGGCAGGTGCCACTATTTCAGCTTTGAGGGTCGCGCGCCGCAGGTCAGCCCGCAGGCGTGGATCGCGCCCACGGCCACCCTGGACGGGGACGTGCGGGTGGAGGCCGAAGCGTCGGTCTGGTACGGGGCCGTGCTGGCATCCACCCGGTTAGCCCCGCGGACCGCTGACCCGCCGGCGCTCTGACTGGTAGCGTCGGCCTCGGGAGTCAAGGGGGGCTCCCGCTCGCCAATGACGGCAGGAGAAAAGACCATGGCCTCTCAGCTCAATCCTTACCTCAACTTCAACGGTAACGCCCGGCAGGCACTGGAGTTCTACGCCAGCGTGTTCGGCGGCAACCTTAACCTCAGCACGTTCGCCGACTTCGGCGCGGCCGGCACGCCCGACGCCGACCGGATCATGCACGGCATGCTCCAGACCGACGCCGGCTACACGATCATGGCCGCCGACGTCACCAGCGACATGGAGTTCCACCCGATGGCCGGGTTCTCGGTGAGCCTCAGCGGTGACGACGGCGACGCGCTGCACGGGTACTGGGAGCAGCTGTCCGCCAGCGGGACCACCACGATGCCGCTGGCCAAGCAGGCCTGGGGCGATGAGTTCGGCATGTGCGTCGACTCCTTCGGCGTCTCCTGGCTGGTCAACATCTCCTCGCCGCCGGTCTAGCCCGTCCCGCCTGACTCCGCGATATGCGCCCGGATGACGGAGGCGAAGTCGGGGTCAGGCGTCAGCCCTAGCCGGGTGGCCCGCTCGGCCCGGATCCGGGCGGGCCAGCTCGATACGATCCGGCCCACCGAACCCGCTGGGTTCCAGTCGATCAGCTTGCTCACCTGCGGCCCGGCCACCTCAGCCAGCGCCGCGGCCATGTCCGCCACGCTGACGGTGAGGGCGGGCATGGTGACCGCGGTGCGGCCGCCCCAGGCCTGGCCGGATGAGATGGCGGCGCACCGCAGCGCGGCGATGGCCTTGGCCGGCGAGGCGAGCGCGACCTCGGTGCCCGGGTCGACCGGGCAGGTCGCCCGCTGCCCCGCGAGCGGCTCCCTGATGATGCCGGACAAGAAGCCCGACGCCGCGGCGTTGGGACGTCCTGGCCGGACGCTGACGGTCATCAGCCGCACGGCCCGTCCGTCCAGGAAGCCCTTCCTGGTGTAGTCGGCCAGCAGCTGCTCGCCGATGAACTTCTGCGTGCCGTAGCTGGTCTGCGGGTTGGGCAGGGTGTGGTCGTCGATGACCGGGGGGAGCGGGTGCTCGCCGGAGGCCCCGAAGACGGCCAGCGAACTGGCGAACACCACCACCGGGCTCGTGCCCAGCCCGCGGCCGCACGCGAGCAGTGCCTCGGTGGCGCGCAGGTTGGCCCGCAGGCCCAGGTCGAAGTCCGCCTCGCACTCCCCGCTGACCGCCGCGGCCAGATGGAAGATCACCCCGGCTCCGGCGAGCACGCCGCCCGTGCCTTCTGCCGTCCCGGGGGCAGGTTCGAGCAACTCCGCCAGCTCGCCGCGGATCGCCGTCACCCGCGGGTCCGCGGCCAGGTCGGGCGGCACCGCGGCCTGGTCGGTGAGGGTCAGCCGGGACAGCGGCTGCGCGCCGTTGCCCGCCACGTCCAGCGAGCCGGCCGCCAGCAGCTCCCGGGCCAGCCGGGAGCCCAGGAAGCCAGCGCCGCCGGTGATCACGATGTTGACCATGGCGCCTCCATCGGTCGGCCCTTCGGCCGGCTGGGCCCTACGCGCTATCGTAGGCCGTATCGAGTTGAGTCGGCCGCGCCGTCAGGGGGATTCTGCCATGGACAAGGATCTAGCCGAGCAGGTCGTCGACATCGCCCAGCGCGTGGTCGCCAGCGGGGCGATCTCCGCGAACGGGCACGGCAACGTGAGCGTCCGGGTGCCCGCGGCGCAGGAGATGTACTTCACCGCGGGACCGTCACTGCGCCAGCACCCCGCCTCGGCGGTGGTCCGGATCGGGCTGGACGGAACCCTGCTCGAGGGGGAGCTGCCGCCCATCCAGGGCGCCGTGGTGGCCATGCACACGGCCATGTACGCCGATTACCCCGACGTCGGCTGCGTGCTGCACACCCACTCGCCGTACGCCACCGCCTACGCGGTGGCCCGCCGGCCAATCGGATGCTGGGTCGAGGCCCTGGCCATGTTCGGCCTGGCGGCCGGCGTTCCGGTGGCAGGCTATGGGCCGCGCGGCTCGGCGCAGGCGATCGCCGGCATCAGGGCCGCGATCACTCCGGGCGTGCCCGCGGTGCTGCTGGCCAACCACGGCGTGCTGGTGTTCCACCGCACCCCCGAGCTGGCCATCATGGTCGGCGGAGTCGTCGAGGAGGCTGCGCAGGCCGGCCTCAACGCGGCCGGGCTGGGCGGCCCGGTCGAGATCCCGGCGGAGCTTCGCGCCGCGGCCCTGCAGCGCGCCATGACCTTCGACCGCCAGGGCACCGTGCACGCCTAGGCCCTGCGCCGGCATGAACGCCTGGACCATCTTCCAGGCGCCGCAGAGGTTGGCGTCCAGCCCGGCCCGCGTTGCGCCAGCCCGGCCCCGGTGACGCTCTCAGCCCAGCCGGCCCCGGCCGCGATCTCAGCCCAGCCGGCCTAAGCGGCTGCATCAGCGGCATCAGCTGCATCAGCGGTGTCGCGGCTTGGCTCAGGCTCGCCGACCCGATGGAACATTGGGCCGGTTGCAACCGGCCCAATGTTCCATCGGTGTGGCTTTTTTTGGAGTGACTTGCCGGTGTCAGGGGGCTGGTGCCCGGATGCGGTGTTTCTGCGTATTAATGAGGCTTCCTCTTCCTAGGGCGGCGAGCACGAGAAGATCATCGCCGAGACCCTGTCCTGCCTGGCCGTCAAGCAGCCCTCCCTGGCTGCGCGCCATCCGCGCCCACGGCGACCTGGACGCCTACCGGGCCACCACACCGAACAAGAACACCAGCGCAACCACCTCAGCCCTTACCAGCCCGGCCTCGGACTCGCCGCACAACGCTCACTCGAAAAAAGGCCCTACCCATGTCACATCGTTGCGGGCGGCCCCATGGGCGGGTGGCTGCTGGCGTTGTTGATCGGCCGGATAGAATTTCTACAGGTACGTGCTGACAATTGGGACAGGCCGCCCGTGCGCCGCTGGGGCCGCCGTTTCCGGCTGCGCGAGCACGACATCGACCGGGCCACGGCCTGGTTCGACCGGCACGGCCCGGCGGCGGTGTTTTTCGGCCGCCTTCTTCCGGTCATCCGGACCTTCATCTCGCTGCCCGCCGGGTTCGCCGCCATGCCGGCGGTGCGGTTCGGGGTCTACACCACGGCCGGCTGCATCCCCTGGACCGCCGGGCTGGGCATCGCCGGGTACGCCCTCGGCCGCAACTGGCAGCGCATCGCCAATGACTTCCACGGCCCGACCTACATCATCATCATCATCATCATCATCGCCGCCGTCATCGCCGCGGCCATCGTCGTGGCCGTAGTTATCCACTTCCGCCGCAGCGGCGGAGCCCACGTGGCCGGGTACACCTCCGATGAGCCGCGGGCCCGCCAGACCCGCTGACCTGCGGCCCGGCCGTAGCCGAGATATCTGGCTACATGCCTGAAACGTGAGCGCGCCATGCTCTGCCCATGGTGAGTTCCGGTGACCAGCTGTCCATCGAGGCGGCCGACCTGCTGGTGCGGCGGCTCGGCGAGCCGGTTATGGCCTCCCCGATGGCCCGGCTGCTGCACGGCAGGGCGAGTTCCCCTCATTACGTTCACGAGTCCGACCGGGTGCTGCTTGATGACACGGCCGGGATGGCAGTGGCGCGCAAGTGTCCTGCCGCCGAGTTGCCGTCCTTTGAGCCGGGCGGCCCGCGCGAGTACATCTACTTCGACCCGGCCCGTACCCGGGTCGGCATCGTGACCTGCGGAGGCCTGTGCCCGGGCCTGAACAACGTGATCCGCGGCCTGGTCCTGGAGCTGGCAGAGAACTACGGCGTCACCGATATCGTCGGTTTCCGCGATGGCTACCGGGGGCTGGTGAATGGCGAGGAGCCGATGCCGCTCACGCCCGCCCTGGTGGCGGACATCCACAACCGCGGCGGCACCATCCTCGGTACGTCACGCGGCGGCCAGGATCCCGCGGACATGGTCACCACGCTGGTCCGCTACGGCGTCTCGGTGCTCGTGGTCATCGGCGGAGATGGCACGCTGCGCGGTGCGGAGGAGATCGCCGACGAGGCGGCCGGGCGCGGCGTCGTGCTGTCGGTGGTCGGCGTGCCGAAGACGATTGACAACGACATCCCGTACATCGACCATAGCTTCGGTTTCCAGACCGCGTTCGCTCGCGCCACTGATTCCATCAAGGCTGCGCACACCGAGGCCAGCTCGACCCCGAACGGCGTCGGCCTGGTCAAGCTGATGGGCAGGCATTCCGGATTCATCGCCTGTTACGCGGCGCTGGCCAGCCACGACGTCGATTTCGTCCTCATCCCTGAGGTCCCCTTCAGCCTGGATGGCGCTGCGGGCTTCCTGGCGTGCCTGCGGCAGCGGGTGCAGCGGCGCGGGCACGCCGTCATCGTGGTCGCGGAGGGTGCCGGCCAGGACCTGCTCGCGTGCGACGGGGCCCGCGACGCGTCGGGCAACGCGCGGCTGGCTGACATCGGGCAGCTGCTGCGCGAGCGGATCACCGGTGACTTCGCGGCGGCCGGGGCCGAGCTCAGCGTGCGCTACGTGGATCCCGGCTATGCCATCCGGAGCGTCTCCGCCAACGGATACGACGCGGTGTACTGCCTGCGGCTGGCTCAGGCCGCGGTGCACGCTGCGATGGCCGGAAGAACGGCGATGGTGGTCGGACGCTGGCACGGACGGTTCGTGCACCTGCCCATCTCGCTGGCCACCGGCAGCCGCAACCAGGTCGACCCGAACGGCGACCTGTGGATGTCAGTGCTCGAAGCGACCGGCCAGCCGCCGCGCCTCAGCTGACGGGATAGCTCGAAGTCCCTAGCCTGTGCCTATGCGGATGGCGCGATCCGGGAGGGACCTCGATGGCTGACGCTGATGACGTGCGCCACCTTGCGCTGGCCCTGCCGCACGTGACGGAGATCGACAGCGACGGCTTCGACTTCCGGGTGGCCGGCAAGGGGTTCATCTGGTCCTACCCCGAGCGAAGGCCGGGCCAGCCGCGGGTCATCCGGACCGACATCGCGGTGTTGTTCGTCGGCGACGAGGCCGAAAAGCAGGCCCTCCTCCTCGGTGAGCCCGAGGTCTTCTTCACCACGCCCGGCTACGACGGCTGGCCGCTGGTGATGCTGCGGCTGGCCGAGGTGGACGGCGGGCGCCTGGCTGAGCTCATCACCGACGCGTGGCGGATGCGGGCCCCGGAGGCTCTGGCCGGCGAGCTCGACCAGGCCGATGCCGGCCCGACGCCGGAGCGTCCGCAGCGATGAATCCGGTGACGGCCGCACGTCTTCGTATTACCGGAATATCGCTCCCGCAGCCGCGAGGGCCAGTCAGGAAGGACGATGACCATGACCAGCCAAACCTGCCCGCCCGTCTCAGTGTCGCGGAAAATCGAGGCGCCGGTCGAGAAGCTGTTCGGTTTGCTTGCCCGCTCCGCCAACCACCCGCTCGTCGATGGATCAGGCATGCTGCGCGAGGCGCCCAGCGACGTGGTGCTGACCGGCGTTGGCGACGTCTTCGCCATGAGGATGCACAACGACGAGATGGGGGACTACGAGATGTCCAACCATGTCGTCGAGTTCGAGCTCAACCGCCGGATCACCTGGGAGCCGGTCATGACCGCGGCCACCCGGGCGGAAGACCAGGCCGATCTCGGCGACAAGGCCGACCATCGGTGGTCGTACGAGCTCACCCCGGTTGACGAAGGCTCCACCCTGGTCACAGAAACCTTCGATTGCTCTCGCTCGCCCGAATGGCTGCGCCAGGCCGTACGGGGCGGCGACCGCTGGATCGCCAGCATGACCGCGACCCTGGAGAAGCTGGAGAAGCTAGCAGCGCGTTCCGCCGCCGATCACCCCGCCGGCTAACTAACGGCCCTCGCTCGCCTCGACGAGCTTGGCCAGGTTGGCCAGTGCCATCCGGGTGCCCGTCGCGTTGTCGGCGGCAGGCACGCCGTCGGGAATCCCTTCGTAGACGACGAGGACATCGGTGCCGCCGGCCGCGTCGGTGAGCGTGGTCGTCACGGTCATGGCGCCGCGCAGGGCGGGATCCCCGGTCTCGAACTCGAGTACTTCGACCACCTGCTCGTTCGGCACGAGCTTGGCGAAGTGGCCGTGGTAGGTGTCAGTATGGGCCGCCGACTTGCCCGTTCTGCCCGGATCCTGGTAGCTGAGCGAGATCCGGAACGACCCGCCTTCACGCGCCTCGAACTCGTGCACCTGGCCGGTTATGCCGGCCGGCACCCGCCGTTGCCTGATCGCTTCTGGGTCCAGCAGCGCCCGGTAGACCGCCGGACGCGGAGCGCTTACGTGATCACCGACCTGCATGGAATACATCTCGTAAAACTAACGCCGGACGCTCCCGGCCGGAGTCTGGGCCGCTACAAGGCGATGAGCCCGGCGTTGGTGGGCCTGAACCCGCCGCGCCCGCTGACGTCCCGCACCGGGCTCCTGGGCTGGATCAGGACCGGCCCTGATCCAGTTCCCCGCAGATCCGCTCCCAGCCGCTGCAAAGGCGGCGGAACCTGGTCCACCCGCGGCATGAGCGATCGAATGTGAAGGTCGCCCGGAGTGGCTTGTTCGGGCCGGTGGCGTTGGCTGCCGCCTGCTACGGATGGCTGCGCGGGTACCCGCACGCGGCGGCCAGGGAGGTTCCGGTAAGGGTCCCGGTCTCCGTGCGGAATGCTCGCAGGAGAGCCTGGTATCGCTGGTCAGCGCCCGGAATCCCGCCGAAATGCGGGTCATGGTGCCCGGTGGCCCAGTCATACAGCGGGTGAGAGCGGTCCCCGGCCTCGAACACGGCGGCCAGGCTGCCCCGGCCCCGGTGAATCACGTGACCGCCCGCGGTGAACGGGAAGGCCGCCAGCCGCAGGCCGGACCGTGCGGCTGAGCTGAGCAGGTCAAACGACGGATCACCCCCGTCGGTGAACGGCCCGATCCCGGGCCGCCAGACCTGGGCTGGGTCCAGGAGCAGCGAGTACAACCCGAATCCTTCGATCTGGTGCCATGGGTCCCACTGGGGCTCACCGACCAGGGCCGCCCGATTGATCTGCGCGCCGCCCAGGGCCGCGGCCAGGACATCGGGCCGTGCGGCGATGACGTCAGAATCCAGGATCCAGATCCATGCCGGGAGGGGGCCAGGCCGGGAGGCCAGCCAGGAAATCCCCTGGTTGAGGCCCGGGCCGTGCTGGCGGTTGACGTCATTGGCGAGCACCGCGCAGAACCCGGCCTGTTCGGCGTCGGCCAGCAGCTCCGCTGACCCGTCCCGCGATCCGTTGTCCACGATCACGATCTCCAGGCCCGGCCAGTTCACGATCCTGCGCAGCGACCACAGCAACAATCCGGTCAGCTCCCGGGTGTTATAGGAGACGCTGACCACAGCTACCCGCTCGCGGCTAGCCTCCGGCGCCCTTGCTGGCCACCACGCGACATCGCTGGCCATCCCAGACATTCTGCCCCGATCAGGCAACCGTTAAGGCCTAGCAAGCCGGTCGCCGCGACCGGTGGGAGGCTCGCTCCGCACTCGATCCGCGGCATGAGAGTGTGATGTCATACCGTCATACGAACGCAACTCATTCCCGCAAACCGGGGCGATGATCTCCGGATTGCGGCGTGGAATTGGCGGACAATTCGCGGGGCGGGCTTTGGGGCCAGCCGGGTGGGAGCTTTGCGGCCAGGTCACCGAGCCGGACGGTGCCCGATACCACCACACGTGCATTCATCCCGCGCAGCCGCCACTGGCGGCCGGCGCGAGAGTTGACAAAGCGCATCGCCTCAGCCCCGAAGCGCTCGACGAACTTCGCGCAACCCAGGTGCGGGGCCTCGCTGACCTGCAGCACAGCCTGGCCCACCGCGAGCAGGCTCCCTGCCGGGAGGTTGTCGAGGCTGAGGTCCAGGTCGAGATACAGCTGATCACCGGCCAGCGGCATCCTGCCCGTCCCGCCGGCGACAAGCTCCGCCACCCGTGCGTTCATCACCGTCACCTGCCGTTGCGGGTCAGCCGATCCGTCCGGCGTGCTCGTGCTGCCGCGGGTGAGCCAGTTGTCCCCGTCAAGGCCGGCGACCTGGTCCAGCACCGCCTCGGCCGGCCGGGCTCGCTCGCCCGATGCCGGGCGGCAGGCGACCAGAACGAGCCGGCCGCCGTCTTGCGGGGAGTCGCGGATCTGGCCGAGCCCGGCCACCAGACGCTCACGTGTGAGATGCTCCACAGCCTGATTCTCGCCGGTCTCCGATGTCATGGCTAGTCAATATCCCGCGGCCTGGCCCGGCCGCCGACTGAGATCCGCGGCCGTGCACTCCAACTCCCAGTGAACAGGCCGAAGCAGCGCTTCTACACCGGTCGCGCCCCGCTTACCCGACGGTCACGAGCGTTGCTCTCAGGGACTCCGCCGATGGTAATACCCGGTTACACCGGGCATGTGAAGACAGCGATCTCGCTCCCCGGTGACAGCTATGAGCAAGCCACCAGGCAGGCCGCGGCACTCGGCATCAGCCGGTCTGAGTTCTTCGCCCGCGCCGCCCGTAGCTACCTGGATGAACTGGCCGCGGCATGAGGCAGCGCTTCCGCGGAGACGTGATGGACGTGGCTGCCGACGCCACAGCCATCCAGGCTGAGACCCTGCCTGCTTGAGTCCGTACCTTGTCGTTCCGCACCTCTATGACGCGGCAGCACCCGAAATGCCGAGAGCGGACGCTGACGAGGTGGATCCGGGACCACGCTGGGTAAGGTCGGAGGCATGGAATATCGCGCGCTAGGAAAATCGGGTCTGCGGGTTTCTGTGCTCACCATGGGCACGATGACCTTCGGCGGCAGCGGGCCGTTCAAGAACGTGGGAACGACGGATGTGGCGCAGGCCGGGCGTCAGGTGGACATGTGCCTGGACGCCGGGGTCAACCTCATCGATACCGCCGACGTCTACTCAGGCGGCCAGGCTGAGGAGATCGTGGGGGAGGTCCTGCGCGGCCGGCGGGACAAGCTCCTGCTCGCCACCAAAGTCCGGATGCCCATGGGAGATGGGCCGAACGACGCTGGGCTCTCCCGCCACCACATCATCTCGGGCTGCGAGGCGAGCTTGCGCCGCCTGGGCACCGATCACATCGACTTGTACCAGGTGCACGAGTGGGACGGCCAGACCCCGCTGGAGGAGACGCTGGCGGCCCTGGACCTGCTGGTCGCCTCGGGCAAGGTCCGTTATGTCGGCGCCTCGAACTATGCCTCGTGGCAGCTGATGAAGGCGCTGGCCACGGCGGGGCGGCTGGGCCTGCCGCAGTTTGTCAGCCAGCAGATCTACTATTCCCTGCAGGCCCGCGAGGCCGAGTACGAGCTGATCCCGCTCGCCGTTGACCAGGGGCTTGGCGTGCTGGTCTGGAGTCCGCTGGCCGGCGGTCTGCTGTCCGGCAAGTACCGCAGGAACACCGAGGCCCCGGCGGGCTCACGGCAGCTCACCGACTGGGGCGAGCCGCCGGTCTACGACACAGAAGGCCTCTACGACATCGTCGACGTCCTCGTCAAGATCGCCGAGCAGCACGGCGTGTCCGCCGCCCAGGTCGCCTTGGCCTACACCCTGGCCAGGCCGGCCGTCACCTCGCTGGTGATCGGAGCGCGGACCGACGAGCAACTGGCCGACAACCTGGCGGCCGCGTCCCTGACCCTCAGCGCCGACGAGCGGGCCCAGCTCGACCAGGTCAGCGCCCCGCCGCTGATCTACCCGTACTGGCACCAGGCTAAGACGGCCCGCGACCGCCTATCGCCCGCGGACCTGACCCTGCTGGGCCCGTACCTGAAGTGATCTCCAGCCGGCCCTAGCTGGTGGTCCGGCTGGCCTGGTTCCACGGGCGGGCCCGGTGTGCGGCGACATCGACCAGCCTTTCCAGTCGTGGCAGCGCTACCGAGGTGAGGAACTCTTCGCGCTGCTGACCGGTCAGGCTGACCACCTCGCGCCATACTGACCGTCCGGCGATGAAACCCGAGGCGCCCCCTTCGCCGGTGGCGATCTGGATGATGTCGGTGAACTGGTCGAAGGGCACGCCCGCGGACAGCACGGCCCAGGGCCGGTCGAGGATCTCAGCCAGCCGCCGGCAGCCTTCAGGCGAACCGGGGTATTCGAGCTTGAGCAGGTCGATGTCCAGGTCGTTGAGGGCCCGGGCCGCCTCGATAACGGCATCTTCGCGGGCCGGGCCGCGAAGATCTTCGCCCGGTCGCGCGTATACGAGGTTCTCGATGACCACCGGGATCCCCGTGGCGCGGCAGTCGCGGATGATGTCGTCACAGACGGCCAGCGTCTCGGCCACCAGGTCCGGCTCACCTGCGGCCGGGGCCGGGCCGTCGGCGCGCATCTGGACGAAGAACTTGTAGGCATCGCCGCCCTGGTCAAGGACCCACTGGGCGTTCAGGTCAGGGTCGCGGTGGGTGCGTGGCTCGCCTTGGTAACTGCGCCGCTCGGACGGTTCGGCCGCGATGAGCAGCCCGCAGCTCGGGGCCAGCGCCTCCGCTTGGGTGATGGCCGGGACGCCGTAGGTCGGATCGGACAGCAGGCCGCTGGCGGCCGGCGTCAGGACGCGGGCGACGTCGGCCTTGGCGGTGCGCAGGTCGTCGTCGCTCGCGTCCAGGCCAACGGCCGTGAACATGCGGCGCAGGGTGTTGCGCTGGTCCATGGCGATGATGGAGAACACGTGGCTGTCGTTCGCGATGTCGTCCAGCGTTCCCGTTCGGGCTTTCGTGGCGTATGTCATGTCATTCCTTGGTCGACTGCCGGATGAAATCGGCGAGCGGCAGTCCCTCGCCGTCAAGGGCGAACGCGGCCAGCAGAGCGGCCCCGGTGACGCCCGGCTGCACAACAGGTGAGAAGCTCATCGCGTCGATGACGGCCGCCTTGGCGGCACGCACGCTGGCCATCTGCGTCCAGCCGCCGGCGGCTACGGCCCGCCGGTGCGGCCCGACCACCTTCTCGATGTCATCAAGCAAGAGCCGGGTCTGGGCCGCGGTGTAGCGCACAGCGGCCGTCCAGACGCAGGCGGGCGTGGCGCCGTCCTGGATCCGGATGACGACGTCGTCCTGGGTCCGGCCGTCACCGCTGACCGACAGGCCCGCGGGCAGCTCATCGACGCTCAGGCTGGCCTGGTCAAGCGCCGTGCGAGCCGGCTCGGACTCTGATCCCAGGGTCGCCAGGACGCGCCGCAGCAGCAGTCCCCCGCTGACCCCGGCCAGCAGCAGGCTCGTGTCCGGCAGCACGTGCCGCCCGACCGACCAGCCGGCGCCCACGATCTGCTGGCGCTGGGTCTCCTCCAGCGTCCCCGGAACGGAACGGGCCAGCACGTCCGCGGTGCCGCTGGAGTTGAACAGCTCGTCTGCCTCGACCGCGCCGACGCCGATAGCCGCCACCGGATGGTCGTGCCCGGCCACCGTCAAGACGGCGCCCGCGGCGCCGGAGACGGCGCCCTCGTGCTGCAGGAATCCGGCCCGGCCGCCGGCCGGCCGTTCACCGGGCAGGATCCGGGCGGACAGCCCGGCCGCGGCCAGCGCGTCGGGCCACACCTGGCCGGTGCCCTGGTCGATGAGACCGGTCCGGGACGCCAGCGACGGCTCCCGCACCGGCTCGCCGCCCAGGGCGAAGACGATCCATTCGGGCACGCTCAGCCAGGTCCAGGCCGGGCTGGCCAGGTAGCCGCGGGCGCGCAGCCAGAGCAGTTTGGCCAGGCTGGCCTGGCTCGACCAGGGCAGCCCGGTGGTGCGCTCGAAGCGGGCGGCAAACTCGGGGGCGTCCCGGCTTAGCTGCTCGAGCTCATGCCCGCCGCGGTGATCGAACCAGGCGATCACCGGCGCGGCCGGCCGTCCGGCCGGATCGAGCAGCACGCCGCTCTCGGCCAGGCCGGTCACGCCGACGCTGCGCACGCGGACCGGTCCCCATCCGGATTCGGCCGCCCGGACGGCGCGCCCGATCAGGTCGACGGCCACGCTGACGAGGCAGTGCGGATCGATGTCGGTCTGGCCGCAGCTACCGGTGCGCCACGGGGTGCGCTGCTCCACATACGGGGTGGCGGGGTGCGACGCCGACCGGACCACGGCCTTGGCTGAGGTGGTGCCGATGTCGATGCCGAGGACGACATCCGTGCTGAGCGTCATGGGCCTAGCTCCCCGGACCCGCGCTCGATGAGCCGGGCGGGGACCTGGATTCTCTCGGCCGGAAGGCCGGGCTGGGCCAGCCGCGCCAAGAGCCGGGCTGCGGCCACCCGCCCGATTTCGTGACCGGGATGGTCCACGACGGTGACGGCCGGCTGCAGGGCATCGGCCATGGGGAAGTCGCCGAACGCGACGACGGCGATGTCGGTGCGCCGGGCGGCGTGCAGGGCCGGCACCACGCTCAGCGACGCCCGGGTGGTGGCGCTCAGGATCGCGGTCGGCGGACGCCGCCCGCCGATCAAGGCGGACACCGCGTGCGCGGCGGCCTGGCTGGTCGCGCCGTCGCAGTGGACCAGGTGCTCGTCCACCTCGAGCTGGTGATGAGCCAGGGCGTCGCGGTAACCGCGCAGCCGGGCGGCTGATGTCGGGATGGCAGGGGTGTCGCCGACGTAGGCGATGCGCTGGTGCCCGTGGGCGATGAGATGAGCCACGGCGTCGAAGGCGGCGCGGTGGTCATCGATCTCGACCAGGTCCGCGGCCAGGCCGGGTGCCGGCCGGTCGACGAGCACGATAGGCACGCGGCCCGGGTCGAGCCAGGTATGGGTGTCGCCGGTCGGGCAGAGCAGCAGCCCGGCGACCCGCCGCTGCAACATCCGCCCGATGACATCGCGTTCCCAGCCCCCGTCACGCCGGGTACTCGTGACGAGCACGGACCGGCCATGGCGGGACATCTCCAGTTCCACCGCGTCGATGACCTCAGCGAAGAACGGATCAGCGATGGATTCCACTACGAACCCGATCGCGGTGTCGGTTCCCGCTCGTAGCGACCTGGCCATCGCGTCGGGCTGGAAACTCAGGTCGAGCATCGCTTCCCGGACACGCTGCCGGGTGACCGCCGCGACCCGCGGATCCTCGTTCAGCACCCGCGAAGCGGTGCGCAGGCTCACCCCGGCCGCGTTGGCGACATCGAGCAGCCTGGTCGCGCCCGGTCGTCCGCCCGCCTGCGGGGCGCCCTCAGGCGCCACTGTTGCCATCGATGGCATAGTTGAAGTCTGCCATAGTGTGCCATCGATGGCAACACCTGCTGATCAGGAGTTTTCGTCGGCTCGATAAGGTCGCGAGGGGGGTAGCTCGCCCGATCCGCGCGGGATCAGGTGAACCGGGAGCACGGTCCGGCGGCGGAGCGGTGCGCCGGGGTCTTCGATGCGCTGGACGAGCCGTTCGACGGCGACACGCCCGAGCCAGGCCGGGTCCTGGTCGATGACCGTCACCGCGGGCGCGAGGGCCGCGGCCATGGGAATGTCACCGAACCCGACCAGGGCGACATCGGTGCGTCCGGCCCGCTGCAAGGCCAGCACGAGCGACATCGTGCACAGGATGGTCGAGGAGAAGACGGCCGTGGGAGCGTCCGGCGCCTCCAGCCGCTTCACCATCTCAGCGGCGGCTTCGTCGGCTGACTCGGCGGGAATGCAGACGAGATCGGGACTGTCGTCCAGCCCGTTCTCGGCCACCGCCGACCGGTAGCCCTTCAGCCGGCGGTGGGTGGTCGTGACCGGGGTGGAGACACCGAAGAAGGCGACGCGCCGGTGACCGTGACTGGCCAGATGCGCGACCGCCTGACGGGCACCCCCCAGGTCGTCCTCGATCACGTATACCCCGGAGAGCCCTCTCGGGGCCCGGTCGACGAACACCATCGGGGTCCGCTCCTGCCAGGGGGCCAGGTACGCCTGGTCCGCGCTCACGCAGGCCACGATCAGGCCGCTGATCTGACGCCTCAGCAGGGCCTCGAGCGCCGAGCGCTCGCTGTCCGCGCCCCGGCCCAGGCTGGTCACCACGACCGCCATGCCGCGCCCGACCAGGTCGACCTCGATGCTGCTCGTCATCTCCGCGAAGAACGGATCGCCGATGTCGGGAACGGCCAGGCCGACCGCTGCGTCCGCGCCGGTGCGGAAACTGCGGGCCAGCATGTTCGGCACGTAGTTCAGTTTCTGCATCGCCCAGCGAACCCGCTCGCGGGTCTCTTCGGTGACGTGGGGATCATCGTTGAAGACCCGGGATACCGTCTTCGCGCTGACGCCGGCGACGCGAGCGACGTCGCGCATGGTGGTCATCGGGGATCGCCTCCAGACTGGGCGCCTGCTCTGGCGACTTCTTGGGCGTGCTCGGCTGCTTCGAGCGGCGCCGCTGTGGCGGCGATGGTCCCCCGGTTCACACCGGGGGACCATCCACCGGGATTAGACCGGCGGCCCTATATCAGCAGCTGGTCTTGTAGATCGCGGCCTGGCTGGCCGCCGCGCTCAGGTTGGCGCTCGTGATGATGGTGAACTTGGTGCCGATCTTCGGGGTCGTCGTCTTGCCGGTCAGGGCCGCGACGGCCTGGTCCACCGCGTCGGTCCCGATCACGTACGGCGACTGGGCGATGAGTGCCTGCACCGTGCCCTGCTGCAGCGCGGTGATCTCATCGGGTTCAGCGTCGAATCCGACCACCTTCACCTTGCCCGACTTGCCGGCCTGGCGGATGCCGGTGGCGGCGCCCTCGGCGGAGAACAGGTTGGTCGCGAAGATGCCGACGATGTTCGGGTTCTTCTGCAGCGCCGCCAGCGTGACCTGCGCGGCCAGAGACGCGGTGTCGTTGTCGTACTGCACGCCGACGTAGGTGAACTTCGAGTCGGCCTTGGCCGCGGCCGCGAAGCCCGAGGTGCGCTGGTCGGTGGTGCTGATGCCGGGCTTGGTGTTGACCACGAGCACCTGCCCGCCACCGGGCACGAGCTGCTTGATCGCGGCGAAGGCGTCGGCCCCGCCGGCCAGGTTGTCCGAGGAGATCTGCGAGACGGCCCCGGACGGGTCGGTCAGCGTGGTGTCGACGAGCACGACCTTGATGCCCGCGCTCATGGCCTGGGCGATCGGAGTCCGGCTCGCCGTCACATCATCGGGAGCGATCATGATCGCGTCAGGCTTGGCCGCGGTGACCGACTCGATGATCGGGTTCTGCAGCGTGGGGTCGAACTGCGTTGGCCCCTGGATGTTGACGGTGACGTTGCCGAGCTTCTTGGCCTCGGCCTGCATGCCGCAGCCCATCGTAACGTAGAAACCGTCACCGGCCACGCCCTGGATGAACGACAGCTTGTAGGACTTGCCGCTGGTCGAGCCGCCGGTTGTGGATCCACCGGACGCGCTCGAGGACGAGCTGGATGACGAGCAACCCACTGTGAGGGCCAGCAGCATGACTGCCGCCGCACCCGCGGTTGGTACCGCCATAGACCGCTTCATACTTGCTCCTTCGCGTGAAACTAGGTCGGCTGCCGGTCCCGGATCACACCGGGGGTGAACGGTAGGAGCGTGCGGTGCCCGCCCTGCTGACATCCCGCTGACCGGCGGTTCAGCTGTTCAGCTGTTGGCAATCTCGTGGAAACACATCGGGTCGATAGTGCAGCAGCCATGTCACCGATGTCAAGACTCTTGTTTCGGGTTCTTCTTTCGGGTCAAGTTAGGGCTATTAGGCAGCATGTATCGTTTCGGATTCAGATCTTGACATCGGTGACATGAGGAGGCACGCTCTTCGTTAAAACATTGCGGCATGGTTACAGCAGCGTTGCGGCCCGGCGATGGACTCGGCGGCCCTGCCGCCAGTCGGTGCTGCGGTCGATTCGGTGCTGCGGTCGATAAGGTGCTGCGGTCGATAAGGAGTGGTTCGATGAGCCTTGCGCTAGAAGCACGGGACATCACCAAGCTGTACGGTCACGTCAGTGCGTTGTCAGGCGCCAACTTCGAGGTCAGGGCCGGCGAGGTGGTCGCGCTCATCGGTGACAACGGGGCCGGCAAGAGCACGCTGGTCAAGATCCTTTCTGGCACCGAGTCGCCGACGTCGGGTGAGATCCTGGTCGACGGCAAGCCGGTGACCATCGCGGGGCCTCTCGCGGCGCGTCAGCTCGGGATCGAGACCGTCTACCAGGATCTGGCCCTGGCGCCTCATCTCAATCCGGTGCAGAACATGTACCTCGGCCGCGAGGTCATGCGCAAAGGGGCCATCGGGCGGCTGGGGTTCATGAGCAACACGGACATGCTGGCCGGCAGCAAGAAGGCGTTCGACGAGCTCGGGGCCACCGTGCGTAACTTTTCCGGCAGCATCGGCGCCATGTCGGGCGGCCAGAAGCAGGCGGTCGCGGTCGCGCGCGCCGCCTCCTGGGCGAAGCGCGTCATCTTGCTCGATGAGCCCACGGCCGCCCTGGGGGTGGTGCAGACCAAGGCCGTCCTGGACCTGATCCGCCGGGTCCGCGACCGCGGGCTTGGCGTGGTGTTCATCAGCCACTCGATGCCCCACGTGATCGACGTCGCCGACGAGGTGCAGGTCATGCGGCTCGGCCGGCGGGTGGCCACCTACCGAGCCAAGGAGACGACGATGGAGGAGCTGGTCGGGGCCATGACCGGCGCCGTGACACAGGAGAACCAGTCGTGACCGCACAGGGCACCGTGCCGCCGCCCGCGCCGGCCGATACGGGGCCGAGCGAAGAAACACCGACCGGCCGGCTCGCACGGCTGGCCCGGCTGCAGGCGCTGCAGATCATCATCGTGCTCGCCGTGATCGTCGTCATCTTCTCGATCCTCAAGCCCAGCGCTTTCCTCACGGTGTTCAACATCCGCGGGATCGTGCAGAACACCGCCATCCTGGCGGTTCTGGGTGTCGGCATGACCTTCGTCATCATTACCGGCGGCATCGACCTGTCGGTGGGCAGCGTCCTGGTCTTCAGCGGCGTCGTCGCCGACAAGGCGATGGCGGCCATGGGCGGACAGGGCTGGGGCGCCGCCCTCATCGGTGCCCTGGTGGCCATCGGCTGCGGGCTCGCGTGGGGAATGATCAACGGATTCCTCATCGCCAGGGCGAAGGTTCCCCCGCTCATCGTCACCCTCGGCACCCTGGGGATGGCCCTGGGCCTGGCCGAGGTGATCACCGCGGGCGTGGACCTGCGCGACGTCCCGACCGTGATGGTCAACTCCATAGGATTCGGCAACATCGTCTGGCAGATTCCCGACCTGGCGGTCATCGCCGCGGTCATCGTGGTGATCGGGATCGTGATCCTGCACCGGACCCGGTTCGGCTTGCATACCTACGCGCTCGGATCAAACCCCGAGGCGGGCCGGCGTTCCGGCCTGAGCGTCAACCGTCACCTGATCATGGTCTACGCCCTGTCCGGCCTGCTGGCCGGGTTCGCCGGATGGCTCAACCTGGCGTTCTTCCAGTCGACCACGATCGGCGGGCAGAGTTCGACCAACCTCAACGTGATCGCCGGCGTCGTCATCGGCGGCACCAGCCTGTTCGGCGGCTACGGGTCCATCTTCGGCAGCGTCATCGGCTTGTTCATCCCGGCTACGCTGCAGAACGGCTTCGTGATCATCGGCATCCAGCCGTTCTGGCAGCAGGTCGTGGTCGGTGCCGTGCTCATCGCCGCCGTCTACGTCGACCAGCGGCGACGCACCGCCGCCCTGCGAGGCAGCACCGGCCGGCCGACTATGAGCAGCCTGCTGAGCCACCTGACCAGCAGCAGGCAGACGGTTGCGGCCCGGGAGTGACCTTGGTGGCCCGGGGACCCGGGACGCTCCGTCCCGGGTCCAGAGGCCGTCCAGTTGCGAGCCTTAAGACCAGGCGGCTTCAGCCGCCTAAGGAGCAGCATGAAAGCCGTTGTCTACGATGCCCCGGGCAGTTTCACGATCACGGAGATCGCCACCCCGGATCCGAAACCGGGAGAGGTACGGGTACGAGTACAGCAAACAGGTATCTGCGGGACTGATCTCCACATCCACAACGGCAAATTCTTCGCCGAGTTCCCCCTGACCCCCGGCCACGAACTGGTCGGACCGGTGGACGCGCTGGGCGAGGGCACCGAGGGATTCCGCGTCGGCGAATACGTCTCGGTCAACCCCAACATGAACTGCGGGCATTGCGAGTACTGCCGGATCGGGCGCACCTTGATGTGCGCCAACCTTAAGGGGCTCGGCACGAACTGGCCGGGATCCTTCGCCGAGTACGTCTCCGTTCCCGCCAACCTGGTCTTCTCCGTGGACGGCATCGACCCCGACACGTCGGTGTTCACCGAGCCCACGGCGTGCGCCATGCACGGCGTGCAGACGCTAAGCCCCCGGCCGGGGAGTTCGGCCCTGGTCTTCGGCGCCGGCCCGACCGGTCTGCTGCTGGCCCAGCTCATCGCGCGCGGCGGCGCGACCAGCGTGACGGTGGCGGCATCGTCGGCGTTCAAGCTCAAGCGAGCCGAGGACCTCGGGATCGACACCACGTTCCTGATGGATCGCGCGGATCTGGCCGGCGATGCCGCCAGGCTGAAGGCGGCATCGGGCGGCGGTTTCGACGTCGTGGTTGATGCCACCGGGTCGGCGGCCGTGTCGGAGCAATGTGTGCCCTTGACCCGGAGCGGCGGGACCGTGATGTTTTATGGTGTGACCGAGCCTGAAGACCTCGTGCAGGTCAGCCCGTACGACGTGTTTCGTCGCGAGATCACCATCAAGGGGTCCTTCGCCGAGATCGACTCGTTCCCGGCCGCGATCGCGGCGCTGCGGACCGGGCGGGCGCGTACCGATGGCCTCATTACCCACCGGTTCGCACTCGACGACTACGCCCGCGCCCTCGACGCGCTGCGCAGCGACCGGACGGTCCACAAGATCATCATTGAGTGCTGACCAGATGAACGCTGATTCCCGGCCCCCGGCGAGGACCGCTGACCGCCCAGGCGCGGCCGGCCCGGTCTGCACCCTGGGTCTGGACCTCGGGACCAGCTCGGCCAAGGCGGTCGTCATCGATACCGGGGGCAAGGTCCTGTCTCAGGCGTCCGCCGGTTACGCCGTGACCTCGGCGATGGCCGGCTACGCCGAGAGCGAGCCGGCCCACTGGTGGAGCGCGGTGACCGCTTGTGCCCGCGAAGCCATCCAGGCGGCGGGCGCGCGGCCGGCGGCGATCGGGTTGTCGGGGCAGATGCACGGTCTGGTGCTGAGCTCCGCCGCGGGCGGGGCGCTTCGTCCCGCCCTGCTCTGGGCCGACAGCCGCGCCACCGGATCTCTGCGCGCCTACCAGCGCCTCGGCTCTCGTGCCCTGGCCAGGCTGGCCAACCCGCTGGCTCCGGGAATGACAGGACCGCTGCTTGTGTGGATCGCCCAGAACGAACCGCGAGTGTACCGGGAAGCCCGCTGGGCGCTGCAACCCAAGGACTGGATCCGGGCCCGCCTCACCGGTGAGGTCCATGCCGAGCCCAGTGATGCCTCAGCCAGCCTGCTCTACGACGTGATGGGCGACCGCTGGGATCTTGAGGTGGTCAGCGCGCTGGGCCTGGATGCCAGGTTGCTGGCGCCCCTGCTGCCCTCGGCCGGGGCGGTGGCCGGCCATCTCACCGCTGAGGCCGCAGCCGAGCTGGGGCTGCCCGCGGGCATCCCCGTCGCGGCCGGGGCCGCCGACACGGCGGCTGCGGCCCTGGGCAGCGGAATCGCCGGCAGCGGTGACATCCAGCTGACCATCGGGACCGGCGCGCAAGTCATCCGGTCCCTCACCACCCCGGTCAGCCGGGCGGACGCCGGGATCAACCTCTACCGGTCGGCGACTCCGGACGGCTGGTATCACATGGGCGCCAGCATCAGCGGCGGGCTCAGCCTGAACTGGGTGCGAGAGATCATGAACGCCACCTGGGCGGAGCTGTACGCGAGTGCCGATCATCCGGGCCGGGCGCACGACCCGATCTTCGTCCCGCACCTGTCGGGGGAACGGACACCGTATTCCGATCCGACGCTCCGCGGTTCCTGGACCGCGCTGTCGCTCGCCGATGACCGGACGTCGCTGCTGCGGTGCACGCTGGAAGGAACCGCATTCTCCATCCGTGACACCCTGGATGCCCTGCTCGCAGATCAGCGTCCGCCGCGGCTGCGGCTGGCCGGGGGAGGCACCCTGGCGGCCGGCTGGCGACAGATGCTCGCGGATGTGCTGGGGTTGCCGCTGTACGCCGTGGACGTGCCCGCGGCGTCCGGCCGAGGCGCGGCCCTGCTCGGGGCCCACGCCGCCGGCCTGCTGAGCTTTGACGACATCCAGGGACCGCTGGCGCCGCCCGCCCACCTCGTCGCCGAACCGGATACGGCGATGGCCGCCTTCCATTCCGAACGCCACGCCACGTTCCGGCGGATCGTCTCGGCCCTCAAAACCACCCAGGCATCGGCCGAGGAGGCCGGCGGGCACTCCGGTCTCCAGGCAGGGGCAGCATGACCAGCTTGACCGAGAAAACCCTGCCGCAACTGAACGCCGGGGTGTCTGTTCCGCGTTACGATCGCCGCCACGTGAGCACCGGAATCGTGCATCTCGGTGTCGGCAATTTTCACCGCTCGCACCAGGCGATGTATATCGACACGCTGATGAATAGCGGCGCGGCGATGGACTGGGGGATCTGCGGTATCGGCCTGCAGCCATCCAGCACCAGGATGCGTGCTGCGATGGCCGCCCAGGATGGCCTGTACACCCTGGTCATCCGGCATGGTGATGGCAGCTGGGAGGCCCGGGTGATCGGGTCGATCGTCGAGTACCTGTTCGCCCCCGACGATCCCGAGGCCGCCATCGAGAAGATGGCCTCGCCGACGACCCGGATCGTGTCGCTCACCATCACCGAAGGCGGCTACAACCTCGACGCCGTCACCGGTGAATTCAATTCCGCGGACGAGTCAGTCGTGGCTGACCTGCGTCCAGGAGCCATGCCACGCACTGTTTTCGGGCTGGTAACCGAAGCGCTGGCTCGTCGTCGCGATCGGGGGATTCCCGCCGTCAGCATCTTGTCCTGCGATAACGTCCAGGGCAACGGTCACGTAAGCCAGCGCGCGTTCACCGCGTTCGCTCGCCTGCGTGATCCTGAGCTAGCCGAATGGATGACCAGCCAGGTCCGGTTCCCTAACGGCATGGTCGACCGCATCACGCCCCAGACGACCGACGCAGACCGCGCCGAGCTCAGCCGCCGCTTCGGCATCGACGATGCCTGGCCCGTGCTCTGCGAGCCGTTCACGCAATGGGTGCTCGAAGAGAATTTCACCGACGGCCAGCCGCCGCTTGAGGACGTCGGCGTACAGATCGTTTCCGACGTGGAACCCTATGAGCTGATGAAACTGCGGCTGCTCAACGCCAGCCATCAGGCCCTATGCTATCCAGGCTACCTGGTGGGATACCGGCTGGTGCATGACGTCACCACTGACCCGCTGTTCGCGCGGTTCCTGCTGGAGTACATGACGCAGGAAGCCATCCCGACCCTTCGGCCGGTGCCCGGCATCGATCTGCAGCATTACGCCCGCGAGCTTATTGAACGGTTCTCCAGGTTCACCCGGGTGTACACCTCGATCATGACCTCCATCCGCGAACATGGCGTCCGCAGGACCCTCGCTGACCTTGACCGTTACGCCACATCGTCGATGGCCGACCGCGAGCCGGCCGGCCTGGAGAGGAAGTCGCCCTGACCAGCATGCGACGCGTCGTCGTTTACCCAGGCCAGATCGCTGTCGAGGCAGCGGACATTCCCGCCCCCGGTCCGGACGAAGCTCTGGTTCGCACCCTCGTGACCGGCGTGTGCGGATCCGACCTGCACGCCTCGCACGGGCGCCACCCCTTTGTCCGGTTGCCCTACCGGCCGGGCCATGAGGTCGTCGGGGTCATCGAGTCGGTGGGCTCCGCCGTCCAGGAGCGCACACCGGGACAGCGGGTCATCGTGGAGCCCGACTTGCCCTGCTGGACGTGCAAGATGTGCACCTCCGGCCGCGAGAACCTGTGCGAAAACCTGCAGTTCTTCGGCTGCGGCTACCCGCAAGGCGGCATGGCGGACTACTTCACCCTGGCCGCGAACCGCCTGCACCCGGTGCCAGAGGCGCTCGATGATCACACCGCGGCGCTCATCGAGCCGCTGTCCACGCCGGTGCACGCCGTGCGGCTGGCGGGCGACGTGGCCGGCCGGTCCATCGCCGTGCTCGGGGCCGGGACCATCGGGTTGTTCACCCTCGCGGTCCTGCGTGCGCATCAGGCCGGACAGGTGGTCGTCACCGATCCGCTTCCCGCCAAACGCGCGCGGGCCGCGGCCCTGGGCGCCGATGAGACGATCGACGCCAGCACACCCGACGTCGCCGGGCAGGTGAGAAAGGCGCTCGGCGGGAGCGCCGACATCGTCTTCGACTGCGTCGCCATCCAGTCCTCGATCGACCAGGCGATCGCCATCGCTGACAAGGGCGGAACGGTCATGGTGGTCGGCGTCCCGGCCCGGGACGTGACCGTCCCGCTGCCGCTCGTGCAGGACCACCAGATCCGCATCCAGGGCAGTGCCACCTATCTCCCGGAGGACTATCAGGAATCCACCGATCTGCTGCGCCGCGGAGCCGTCAAGACAGCGGACTTCGTTACCGCCACCCGGCCCTTGGACCAGGTCGCCGAGGCCTTCGAGCTGGCGTCGTCGGGGCATCACGTCAAGGTCCTCGTCACGGTCGGCGAGCGGTGACCGCGGTGCACCCGGGGCCGGGCGGCGGTGCCGGTTGCTGACGGACCTGTACCCGCTGCGCGCGGTCCTGTCGTCCGCCCTGGTGGCCCTCGATTTTGACGGCACGCTCGCACCGATATCACCACACCCTGATGACGCCCGTCCGCTGGCCGGGGTCCGCCAGATCCTGCGTGACGTAGCCGCCACCGGGGCAACTCTTGCCGTGGTCACGGGTCGCAGCGTGGCTTCGCTGCTGCGGGTGAGCGGTTTCGGCGCCGTCCCAGGCATCGTTATCTACGGCACTCACGGCGTCGAGAGGTGGCAGGCGGGTGAACTGCGCACTGCGCCGGCCCCGGCTGGCCTGCACGAGCTGCGCCTGAGCCTGCCTGCACTGCTGAGGCGCATCGCCGGTGATCCGGACGTATGGATCGAAGACAAAGGGCTGTCGCTGGTCATCCACACCCGCCTCACCGCCGAGCCGGAGCGGCTGCTTGAGATGCTGCGCGCTCCGGTGGAGCAGGCCGCCGCGGCGGCCGGGCTGGGGGTGCGGCCAGGCAAGGAAGTGCTGGAAATCTGCATTCCTGGCATCGACAAAGGCACGGCGATCAAGGAGCTCATTCGCGACGACACGGCGGCCGCCTTCTACGCGGGCGACGACCTCGGCGACCTACCCGCCATCGCCGAGGTGAAGGCATGGGCGGACCGCAGCGGCCGGCCCGCGTTGACCGTCGGGGTAAGTTCCCGCGGCGATGGCCCCATCGCCGAGCAGACTCATGTGACCGTGCCAGATCCGCAGGGTCTCGTTTCGCTGCTGCGCCAGATCACCGACGGTCTCGGGTGACGCTGCCCTTGTTCACTTACCCGAGCTCGACGGTGCCGCTCACGCAGGTGACCGTGGCGCCGCCGACCCAGACCTGGCCGTCCTCGTCGAGGGAGATCCGCACCCGGCCCCGGCGGCCCAGCGCGGTGCCCTGGCGGGCCACGTAAGGGGCGGTGACCCGCCCGGTGGCGAGCAGCCACTGCGCGAGCGAGGCGTTCAGGCTGCCCGTGACCGGGTCCTCGCCCGGCGGCCCGATCAGCGGGGTGAACGCGCGGACCTCGAGCGCCTCCGGCGAGCCGTCGGGGTAAGGCCCGGCCACGCCGATGTCCATGTCGATCGTGCCCGGCCGGACCGCGAGGACCGCATCCGCGCTGGCCAGCAGGACGGCCACCCAGCCAGGGCCGTTGTCCGCCCACTGGATGTCCACGATGTCGGCCCGGGTCAGGTTCAGCGCGCAGGCCACGTGATCGGCGACCGCGTCCTCGACCGGGCCGCTGCGCCGCAACGGCGGGGCTGCGAACGCGAGGCCCGCCTCGGTCTGCCTGACCGTGACCAGCCCGGCGCCGCATTCCTGCACGGCCTGCCCGGCCCGGGCCGGGCGGCCGCCGGCTTCCAGCCAGGCGTGGCAGGTGCCCAGGGTGGGATGTCCGGCGAACGGCAGCTCCGTGGCGGGGGTGAAGATCCGGACCCGGTAGTCCGCCTCGCGTGCCCGCGGCGCCAGCACGAACGTCGTCTCCGACAGGTCCGTCCAGCGCGCGAACAGCTGCATCTGCTCATCGCTCAGGCCGTCGGCGCCCAGCACGACGGCGACGGGGTTACCAAAGTACGGAGTCTCGGTGAAGACATCCACCTGACGGAACTGATGGGCCACGGCCCCGAGTGTAGGGGTCCTTCGCGTCCCGGCGGCAGAGCCAATTCCCCGGCCGCCGGCCCTATGTCCCTCGCGGCATCAGGCCAGGACGGCCCGTGGCCGCCTGCCTCCCGGCGGCCGGTCAGCAGCGGCAGGCTGCTCAGGCCGATGCCCGCCACGATGGCCGCGCCGCCGGTCACCTGCTCGGGGCCCACCGGGTTACCGAAGATGACCACGCCCGCGAGCGCCCCCACGAGCGGCTCGAGGTTGAGGAACGCCCCGGCGATCTCGGCGGACACCCGGCTCTGCCCGAACGCGAACAGCGTGAACGGCAGCAGCGTGCCGGCCGCCGCCAGCGCTGCCACCGCCAGCACCGGCCCGGGCCCGGCCGGCGGGCCCGGCGTGCCCTCAGTAACCAAGGTGAAGGCCAGCGCGCCCAGGGCCGCGCCCAGGAACTGCACGGCGGTGACCGCGACCGGGTCGCGGCCGGGTAGCAGCCGGGCCTGCGCGACGGTGAACGTGGCCGAGATGAGCAGCGAGACCAGGACCAGCCCGTCGCCGGACAGCGTCGCGCCGCCCCCGCTGGCGCCGGCGATCAGCCCGACGCCGCCCAGCGACACCACGAAGCCGGCCCAGGCCACCGGGCGGGCCACGGTGTGGTGCCACAGCGCGGCGATGACCGCGACCAGCACAGGGACGGCCCCGATGAGCAGGGCCGCGTGGGTCACGCTGGTCCGGGTGATGCCGGCGTTCTGCACGATGACCGACCCGCCGTACCCGATCGCCCCCGAGGCCAGCACCCTGGGGCTGAACGCGGCGCGCAGCCTCGGCGGCCTGCGGCCGGCTACGGCCAGCAGGATCGCCGCGGCGAGGCCGAAGCGGGCGGCAGCCAGCCAGCCAGGACCTAGCCACGGCAGGGCCAGCTTGGACAGCGGCACAGTGGTTCCCCAGAGCAGCCCCGCCGCGGCGAGGGCGATGACGGCGTGACGACGGCTGATGTTCATATAGCCATACTCGCTATACGCCGCACAGAATTTGTCAGTCAGGCATAAATACGAGATAATATTTACTAATATGGCTATTCAACTTGATGATGTTGACGTAACGCTGCTCACTGCGCTGCAGGAAGACGCGGACCGGACCAACGTCGAACTCGCCCGCCTGGCCGGCCTCTCGCCTGCGGCGACCCTGCACCGGGTGCGGCGGCTGAAGGAGTCAGGAGTCATCCGCATCATCAGCGCTCAGCTCGATCCGGCCGCGGCCGGCTTCCCGCTGCAGGTCTACGTGACGGCCACCCTGGCCCGCCATGATCCGCGCTCCAGCCGCGTGTTCGACGACCTGATCCGGGCCCTGCCGCAGGTCATCGCGGCCGACAACGTGGCCGGGGAAACCGACTACCTGCTCACCGTGGTCGCCCGTGACGTCGCCGAGCTGCAGGAGGTCCTGGCCAGCCTGGCCGCCCGCGGCGGCCAGCGGCTGGTGACCTACCTGCGGCTGGCCGAGGTCAAGCCGCCGTCCCGGCTGCCGCTGGCCGCCACCGTACCCGACCTCGAGCGCCCCGCCCGCCGGGCGCCGAGACGTTCCGGGCGCCCCACCGCTCCGGACTGAACCGGAGCGGTCCCTCAGCCTGCGGTGGGCGGGACACCCCTGGCCAGAAGCGCGGCCTGGGTCCGGTCCGCGGCCTGGAGCTAACTCGACGACCTCGAACAGGCACAGCAGGCCGGCGAAGACCGTTCCCGCGGTAGCACGCCCGCGACGCAGCAGCCAGGTAGCGGTCAAGAAGAACACGGCGAATATGACGGCGGCCCACGGCAGGCTGCCGGGGTAATTCTCCTGCCAGATCGTGATCGCGCTGCCGACCTCGCCTAGGGCGAGGATCGCGGCGATGGTGGTGAGGATCGAGAGCTTGCGACTGTTCATGCTTTGCCTCCTTGGAATCTGTGCTGCGGTAACGATGCCGCCGCGCGGTTCCCGCCCAGAAGAGGCGCCTTCCCGATCAGCCCGGGAAGTTCTCCCGAGCCCGTATCCGGGAATGAGATGGCCCCCGCGCGGGTTGCGGGCGGCATGAAGATAGCGGTGATCGGCACAGGCAACATCGGCGGTTCGATCGGGAGCAGGTGGCTTAAGGCCGGATATGAGGTGGTGTTCGGATCCCGCAGCCCGTCCAGCGCGGGGCCGGGCGGGGCACCGGTGCTCGCCGTCGGTGATGCGCTGGAGGGCGCGGACGTGGTGCTGCTGGCCGTGCCAGGCCCGGCCGTGCCGGACGTGATCGGCGCGCACCGCGCGGCGCTGGCGGGAAAGACCGTGATCGACGCGGTGAACCGGATCGGCCAGCCGGAGTTCAACTGCCGGTCGCTGCTGGCCGACGCGGTGCCCGATGCCCGCTACGTGCGTGCCTTCAACACGCTGGGCTGGGAGAACTTCGCCGACCCTGTGCCCGGCACGAGCTTGTTCTTCGCGGCCGATCCCGCCGCCCGCGCGGTCGCGGAGGAGCTGATCTCCGCCGTCGGGCTCGAACCGGTCTTTCTCGGCGACGCGGGCGCGGCCGGCACCGTCGACTCGCTCGTGTCCGTGTGGTTCGCCCTGGTGCAGCAGCACGGCGGGAACCGCCGGATCGCGCTGCGCGTGGTCCAGGAAGGCTAGCCCGCAGGACATGATCGATCAGGTCTGGGGGTTCAACCGGACGGTCACGCAGCGCGTCGGCGCGCTCGATGACGCCTTCTTGTCCCGCGCCCGCCCGCTCGGGCAGGCGCGGCTGCTGTGGGAGATCGGTTTCGGATGGCAGCGACGTCAGGCGGTTGCGCTCGCGGCTCGACCTTGACTCCGGTTATCTGAGCCGGCTGCTGCGGGCGCTGGAAGGCGACCGGCTGGTCGTCGTCGAGGCGAACCAGGCCGACGGGCGGCTACGTACCGTCCGCCTGACCGAAGCCGGCCGCGCCGAGCGAGCCGAACTCGACCGGCGCTCCGAGGATGCGGCCGCCGCCCTGCTCGGTCCGCTCACCGCGGGGCAGCGCAGCCGGCTGCTCACCGCGATGGCCGAGGTCGAGCGGTTGCTGGTGGCCTCGGCGGTCCGGGTCGTCGAATGTGACCCCCGGCACCCCGACGCCCGGTTCTGCCTGCGGGCCTGTTCCTGCTGGCGACCCTGCACGCCGAGCCGGCCGGGTGCGGAGCACTGAAGTTCCACCGCGGCGCGCCCGCGGAGGTCAAGCGGATGTGGGTCGCCGACAGGCTGGAAACCAACCACGCCCTCGGCGAGGCGATCGGCCTGTACCGGGCGGCCGGCTACCGTGAGGTGGCCGCCTTCAACGACGAGCCCTATGCCCACCACTGGTTCGAAAAGACCCTAGGCCGCCCGGACGCCTAATCCCCGCGTCCGGCGCCCCCAGCACGCCACCGATCCCCCGCACGCCACCGGACCCGCGCTACCGTGCGGGCATGGCCAAACGACCTCAGCTCACCGTCCTGGGCAGCCTGAACATGGACATCTCGGTGACCGTGCCCCGGCTGCCCGCCCCGGGCGCCACCGTGCTCGGCTCGGCGGCGGTGTTCACGCCTGGCGGGAAAGGGGCTAACCAGGCGGTCGCGGCGGCCCGGCTCGGCGCCGCCGTGCGCATGGTCGGCTGCGTCGGCGGCGACGACTTCGGCCGGCAGCTGCTGGCCGCGCTGCGCGAGGCGGGCGTCGACGCCGCGGGTGTCCGGGTCGCGGACGGCGTCCCGACCGGGCTGGCCATGATCTCGGTCGACGGTGCCGGGGAGAACCTCATCACGGTGGCCCCGGGCGCCAACCACGAGGTCGGCGTGGCCGACGCTGCCTCCGCCGTCAACAGCTCGCCTGACGTCCTGGTGATCAGCGCCGAGGTCCCGGCCGCCGCGATCCGGGCCGCGCTGGCCCAGGCCCGCGGTACCCGGTGCGTGCTCAACCTGGCGCCGGCCCCGCCGTCAGCCGCCGCGATCGTGGCGGCCGGCGTGGACTGGCTGGTGGTCAACGAGTCAGAAGCGGGCGCGGTGCTGGGCCGGGACGTCCACGGCCTGAAGGAGGCGAGCCTCGCCGCCGCCGAACTCGCCGCCGCGGGCGCCCGGCATGCCGTGATCACCGCGGGCGCGCACGGCGCCGTCCTGGCTGTCCCTGGCCGCGACCCGCTGACCATCGAGGCGTTCGAGGTCCGGGCGGTCGACACCGTGGGGGCCGGCGACTGCTTCGTCGGCGCGCTCGCGGTCGCCCTCTCGGCCGGGATCCCGGCCGCCGAAGCCGTCCGCGCGGCCGCCGCGGC
>ODAK010000654.1_pt1 | contig 39581 bp, 27 predicted proteins | sample 1539591 | NCBI WGS metagenome assembly ODAK01 (sample SAMEA3539303, study PRJEB22396) | soil metagenome | biome: tundra; feature: field; material: soil | place: USA | collected 2010-05 | depth 0.15 m | reverse complement strand
GCCCGTGGTGCAAAACACACTTTGATAACACGGCATGAGACTTAACCTAGTATTAGTAGGAGCCTGTCTGAAAACCCCGGAGCGCGGCTGTGTCGTCCTCGACCAGCCGCAGCAAGTCCCAAAATTTCGGTGTCTTGGAGTGTTCCCGCCGTGCTGCGGCTGGTCTTCGACACAGCCGCGCTCCATTTTCAGACAAGCTCTAAGCAAATTTATTAAGCGAGAACACGCCCTGACCGCAAGTCGCAGCCAAAGTTTTTAGCGGACTGCGGATACGATTACTGACAGCCAGCAAGGAAGTCCCGGTTCGATCTTTTACTTACTTCTTTCTGGCAAAGGCCGCGTCAAAGGCTGCCGCGTTGGGAGTGAAATCCAGTTTGCGCACGAAGGCGCAGCTTTCCGTCGCGCCGTGGATGCGGTCCATGCGGCCGTCTTCCCATTCCACGGACAGCGGGCCGCGATAGCGGACATCGTTCAGCGCGACAATGATTTCCTCAAAATTGATGTCGCCGTGGCCCAGCGAGCGAAAATCCCAGAAGCGGCGCGCGTCCGTAAAATCCGTGTGGCCGCCGAACACGCCGACCGTGCCGTCGCCGTGACCCCACCACGCGTCCTTCATGTGCGCGTGAAAAATACGGTCGCTGAATTCGCGGATGAATTTCACATAGTCCACGCCCTGATAGCCGAGATGCGACGGATCGTAGTTGAAACCGAAGCGCGGATGGTTTTTCACCGCTTCGAGCGCGCGTTTGGCGGAGGCGATGTCGAACGCAATTTCCGTGGGATGCACTTCGAGCGCGAAGTTGACGTTTTCCTTTTCAAAAACATCCAAAATCGGCAGCCAACGTTTGGCGAAATCGGCAAAGCCCGTGTTCCAAAAATCCTGGTTCGTCGGCGGAAACGCGTAGATCGAATGCCAGATCGAAGAGCCGGTGAAACCATTTACGACGGCGGGCGACGAGGCGTCGCTGCTGTTTTGGCCCGGAGCGCGGACAGCCTTGTCCGCGTGAATTGATTTTGGGGAACTCGCGGACAAGGCTGTCCGCGCTCCAGGTTTCGCATTGAAAAATTTTCGCGCGGCCCGCGCGGTGGCCTTCATTTTTTCGGCGGCGCGCTGGCGGACGCCTTCAGGCTTGCCGTCGCCCCAGACACCGGCGGGCAGGATCGCCTTGTGCCGTTCGTCAATCAGATCGCACACGGCCTGGCCGACGAGATGCGAGGAAATGGCAAAGCATTTCAGGCCGTGCTTGGCGAGCAACGCCCATTTCTTTTTGCAGTAGTCCGGTTCGGCAAGGGCGCGGTCCACTTCAAAGTGATCACCCCAGCAAGCGAGTTCCACGCCGTCGTAGCCCATTTTTTTGGCGAGCGGGAGGAGTTCAGCGAGTGAAAGATCGGCCCATTGGCCGGTGAAAAGTGTGACGGGTCGTGACATAAGCAAGTGAGATTTTGTCCGGCCATGTTGCCAAGCCGCGCGGGCAGGTCAAGCGTTCCCCGAAAAAATTTCGACGCGCGCCGTGAAACGCCCGGCCGGGGCTGGTCTTAAAAATAACTTTTTCACTTTGAAAAAATCGCCTAGGCTTTTTGAAACCATTGCACCAAACTAAACGTCAACCATTGGGACCAACCCGGCACCGGACAGGCCGCGTGTAGTGACCTATGATTGGCGAGCAACCAGTGTGGGCTATATTGGCGGACAAACACTCGCCGGGCGTGAGTGGAAATCCCAACCGGTTTTACCGAAAACATCAAACACATGAACGACTCGACTGACAAAAAAGCCAACGGCTCCTGTGAGAGCCAGTGCAACTGCGACTACTCGCTCGCCTTTCTGGTGCTGCGCGGCTGGCTGGCGGTGCGCGCCATCCTGACCGGCGTCGAAAAATACGGCGCTTACAAAACCATCCAGCAGCCGCTGCTGGACCCGACGACCGGCCAGCCGGATGCGAGCGGCGCGCTGGTGGATGTGAAGATTAAATTTTATGCGCTGGCCAATTACTCCGGCATTCCCGCCGGACTGAAAGGCAAGTTCGCCAACGAGGCCTTGCTGCCCAAGTTCGCGCTGTCGTTGTTCGACACGCTGCTCGGACCGACGCTCATCCTGCTCGGCGTGATGTTGCTGCTCGGCCTCGGCACCCGCATTTCGTTGTTCATGCAGGGCTTGATTTACATCGCGCTCACCGTCGGGCTGATTTTGATCAAGCAGGATGACGGCATTTCCTGGCTGGGAATCCATGTCGCGCTCGTCGCGCTCGCCTTGATGCTCGCAAAACACAACAAGCTCGCGCTTCTCAAAAAATGGTAAAGCAACCCATCAACCGCCGGGAGTTCATCGGCACGACCGCCGCCGTCAGCGCCGGCCTGTTGTTGACCTCGTGCAGCCCGGATTCCGGCTCGAAAGGTGCCGCCGCCAAAACTTCCGCGCTCAACAAGATCAACATCGCACTCATCGGCTGCGGCGCGCAGGGCCAGGTGCTGCTCGATTCGCTTACGGTCATTGAAGGCATCAATCTCGTCGCCGTCGTTGACATTTGGGATTACAACCGCAACAGCAATGTCCGCCGGCTCAAGAGCCAGGGCTTCGACGTGAAAGGCTACGAAAACTACGAAGACCTGCTCGCGCACGAAAAAGATTTGCAGGCGGTCGTGGTGGCCACGCCGGATTTCTGGCACGCGCCCATCACCATCGCGTGCTTGAAGGCCGGACTGCATGTCTATTGCGAAAAGATGATGAGCAACACCATTGACGGCGCGCGTTCCATGGTGAAGGCGATGCGCGAAACCGGCAAGCTGCTGCAGATCGGCCATCAGCGCCGCAGCAATCCCCGTTATGTTTTCGCATTAAACCGGCTCATCAACGACTCAAAAATTTGCGGCCGCCTCACTGCCGCGCAGGCGCAATGGAACCGCGCCGTGACGAGCGATCTGGGCTGGCCGAAAAAATCCGACCTCACCCCCGAGCAGCTCGCCAAATACGGGTTCAAGGACATGCACCAGTTCCGCAACTGGCGCTGGTTCAAAGGCCTTGGCGGCGGCCCGCTCTCCGACCTGGGCGCGCATCAGATTGACATCTTCAACTGGTGGTTCGGCACCAAGGCGCGTTCCGTGATGGCCAGCGGCGGACAGGACTATTACAAAAACCACGACTGGTATGACAACGCGATGGTCGTTTACGAATTCACGCTGCCCGAAGGCACGGCGCGCGCGTTCTACCAGGTGCAGACCACGACCAGCGCCGGCGGCGGTTATTTTGAAATGTTCATGGGCGACCAGGGCACCATCAAGATGTCCGAGAATCCCAGCCTCACCAAACTCTACCGCGAAGACCGCGCCCCGGCGTGGGATGATCTCGTGGCAAAAAATTATCTGCGCGCCAGCGCCGTCGCCCGCCCCGCCACCGATGCGGACAAAGTGGATGTCCGCGAAACCGCACCGCTGTTGGAATATGAGATCCCGGTCTCGTTCAACAAAAAAATCCATCAGCCACACTTGGAAAACTTTTTCAACGCCATTCGCGGGACGGCGAAATTGAACTGCCCCGCCGACGAGGCGTTTGCCAGCGAATACATCATCCACAAGGCGAATGAAGCCATTGTCGCGCAAAAAATGATTGCGATCACCCCTGAAGAAACGGAAGCTTAATTTATTATGAACCACCTGATCTCTAAACTGACTGTTGCCCTCGTCCTCACCGCCTCCGTCGCGCTGGCGGAAGACAAAGTTCCACTGAAAACGGATTTGCCCAAGCCGCTGTTCGTCGGCACCCCGGTGCCGATCAAGGTGCCGAACTTGGAACCCGAATTAAAAGGCAGCCGCCCCGACTTCCTCGTGCCCGCCGGCACGGTGAATCTGGCCAAAGGCAAAAAAGTCACCGCCAGCGACAGTGAGCCGGTCGTCGGCACGCTCGACCTGATCACCGATGGCGACAAGGAAGGTGACGAAGGCTCTTGGGTGGAATTCAGCCCGGGCAAGCAATGGGTGCAGATTGACCTCGAAAAAGCGTCGGAGCTTTCCGCTGTGCTCGTCTGGCACTTTCATTCGCAAAAGCGGGTTTATTTTGACGTGGTCGTCCAAGTCTCGAATGATCCGACCTTCGCCAAAGACGTGACCACCATCTTCAATGCCGACTCCGGCAACGAACTCGGCCTTGGTGCCGGCACCGACCTGCCCTACATCGAGACCTATCAAGGCAAGCTGATTGACGCGAAAGGCGTGAAAGGCCGTTACGTCCGGCTTTACAGCAAGGGCAACACGACCAATAAGATGAATCATTACATCGAGGTCGAAGTGTTCGGCAAGCCGGCGGCCTGAATGTCTCCTCCCTCGCCCCGCCCCAAAGCGGGGAGAGGGCCGGGGTGAGGGGTTTTGAATTTTCCCAAATTTACGACACCATCACCAAAAATCCGTTGGGCAATCTTTATTGCACTGGCTTTGCTCGCACTGGCCGTCCGCCTGCCTCAGCTCGGCGAACGGCCCATGCACACGGACGAATCCGTCAATGCCTACCTCACCGGCGAACTCCTCGCCGGCAAACCTTTTTCCTACGACCCGCAGGACCGCCACGGCCCGGCCCTGTTGGCGGTCGCCGAACCAATGGTCAAACTGCTCGGCGCAAAAAGTTTTTCCGACCTGAGCGAAACGCAACTGCGCCTCACGCCTGTCATCTTCGGCAGCGCCATGATTTTGATCATTGGCGCGGGTGTGGAAATGTTCGGCTTCACGGCTTGTCTTGTGGCCGCCCTGTTGTTTGCCTTCGGTCCCCTGCCTGTCTATTACAGCCGTTATTTTATTCACGAAACGCTGTTCGTCGCCGCTACACTTGGAATGATTTTGACGGGCTGGCGCACGCTGCAAAAAAATTCCGTTGGGTCCGCCGCCCTCGCCGGATTCTGCGCTGCGCTCATGCTCGCGTGCAAGGAAACGGCCGTCATCCATTTCTTCGCGCTCGGAGTTGCGATTGGCTGCGGCTGTTTATGGAAACCACGCGAAAAGCTGCCATCGTTGAAAATTGCGGCGACCGCACTCGGCGTTTTCATTTTCACCGCGATTTTGCTGTTCACCTGGTTCGGCCAAAATTGGTCGGTGTTTGCCGATTTGCTGCACGCCATCCCGCGCTTCGCCGCCCGCGCCGGCGGCGAGGGACATGAGAAACCGTTCAGCTACTACTTTAACCTGCTCGACCCGATGGTGGTCTTGACCATCGTGGCCGTCGGCGGCGTTTATGCCGCGATTTGCGACGCAGTTGGCGATGGCGGCAAGCCGGGTTTGCTGCTGGCGATTTACGGGTTCGTTATTTTCATTATTTACTCCGCCATTCCCTATAAAACGCCGTGGCTGGCATTGAACCTCTGGCTGCCGCTGGCGCTCCTTTGCGGCTCCGGCGTGGCCGCGTTTTGGGAACAGGTCAAAAATCCGGGTGGTCGCTGGGCCATTGGCATCGCCGGGGCATTTTTGCTGGCGACGCTGGCGGTGCAGACCAAAGTGCTGGCCTTTGACAAACCGGCGGACGAAAAAAATCCCTACGCCTACGCCCACACCGGCGAAGATTTGCTGCGGCTGTCGCCGCGACTTGAGGAACTGGCGAAACAATACCATCTCCCCGATCCGCGCATCGCCGTGGTCGCCGCCGATGCGTGGCCGCTGCCGTGGTATCTGCGCAAATTTTCGCAGGTCGGTTTCTGGCAGCCCGAACAGGAAACGGGCGACGCCGATTTTTTCATCACCACGACGGACGTGTCTGACAAACTGGCGGAGCGGTTGAAACATTTCCGCCCGGAATTTTTCGGCGTGCGGCCAAATGTGCTGCTGATTTTGTGGACGCCGGTGAACTTGGAGCACCACCATGAACCATGAAATTTCAGTCAGCCGAAATTTAACGCAGAGACACAGCGCGGCTGACGCCGCAACCAAAGGAGCGCGGACAGCCTTGTCCGCGGGTTGCTCGCGTGCGGGTCGGGACTCGCGGACAAGGCTGTCCGCGCTCCGAGAAAATCTTCGCAGGACGCGACGATGTTGGGAGATAGCACTGCAGAGAACGCAGAGGCTCGCAGAGATTGGGAGAAGAAAATTTATCAGACTGCGCTCTGCGCTTCTCCGCGTTCTCTGCGTCTCTGCGTTTGCTCCCGTCGCTTTCACGCCATGAGTGACATCCACGTTTTCAACCATCACGCGATGGCGACGCAGTTTCAGGTGCGCATCGCGGACGAGGAAAAAACTTACGCCGCGCAGACCGCGCAGGCGGCATTTGCGCTGACGGACCAATTGGAATCACTTTTGAGCCGTTTTCGGGCGAACAGCGACGTGTCCCAAATCGCGCAGCTCGCACCCGGCGAAAAACTGCGCATGAGTGAGCCAGTCTTTGCCTGTCTGGAAATCGCCAAAAAAATGGAACAGGTCACGCGCGGCGCATTTTCCGTGACCGCCGCCGCGTTGAAATCACAGGCGACGCAGCCACAGTGGACGCTGCTGAAAGAACAATTTTCCATCCGCTGCGAGAGCGGCAAACTGGAATTTGATCTGGGCGCCATCGGCAAGGGCTTTGCGCTGGATCGCATGGCGGAAGTGTTGCGCGAGTGGGGTTGCCCGGCGTTTTTGCTCGTCGCGGGCGGCAGCAGCATTCTCGCCGGCGACGCGCCCGCCGGAACCGCCGGCTGGTCGTGCGGCTTGGGGAGTGATAATTCGCCTCGCCGCTATTGGCTGAAAAATGTTTCGTTGAGCGGCTCCGGTCTGGCCGTCAAAGGAAAACACATTTTAGATCCGCGCACCGGCCAGCCGGCGGAGCGCCAAAATCGCGTCTGGGCGCTGTGCGATTCTGCCGCCGAGTCCGACGCGCTTTCGACCGCATGCATGGTTTTGAATGAAACCGAAATCCCCCCCGTGCTGACGGCAAACAAATCGTGGCTCGCGTTTTTGGCGACGGAAAAAGGGTTCCTTCCGCTCGGCGAACGACCGCTGCCGCCAATATAAAAAAATGATGGTAACTTTAAGATTTTTGTTTCGTCCAGTGGACTGTCCGCGTAGAATTTTTTTATGAAATCCCATCGCAAGAATCCAGCCGGCGCTTTAAGCCGCCGCAGCTTCATCAAAACCACCTCGCTTGCCACCGGCGCGGTTGTTTTCGGCGTGCCGACTTTGTTGCGCGCACAAAACCTCAACAGCAAATTGAACATCGCCGCCATCGGCGCTGGCAAAGGCGGCAAGGGCGAGAGCGACACGAATTGCTGCGACAGCGAAAACATTGTGGCACTGTGCGACGTGGATTCGGCACGTTGCGTCGAGCCGCTGAAGAGATATCCCGGCGCAAAATTCTATCAGGACTACCGCAAGATGCTCGATCAGATGGGCAAGGGCATTGACGCAGTGACGGTTTCCACACCCGATCATTTTCACGCCGTCGCGGCCTCGGCGGCGATGCGCCTGGGCAAACACGTTTATGTTCAGAAGCCGCTGGTGCAGACGATTTACGAAGCACGTTATTTGAAAAACCTCGCCCACGAAACGGGCGTCATCACGCAGATGGGCAACCAGGGCAGCGCGCAGGACGGCTTGCGCCGCGCGGTCGAGTGCATCCAGGCCGGCGTCATCGGCCAGGTGCGCGAAGTCCACGTCTGGACGAACCGCCCGATCTGGCCGCAGGGCATGGGCCGGCCGGAAGGTGAAGACCCGATTCCGCCTTCCCTCGACTGGAATGAATGGATTGGCCCGGCGGCCATGCGGCCTTACAAAAAGATTTACGAGCCGTTCAACTGGCGCGGCTGGCTGGATTTCGGCACGGGCGCGCTCGGCGACATGGCCTGCCACACGGTCAACATGCCGTTCCGCTCCTTGCAGTTCGGCTACCCGACGGAAATTGAAGCGACGCCGTTCGGCGGAATGAACAACGAGACGTATCCCATCGGCTCGAAAATCCGCTTTGAATTCCCGGGGCGGAAAATTTCCATCCCGGCGGCGAAGAAAACCTTTTTCCACAAGCACGACACGCTGGCTTTTGATCCGGTCACGCTCTGGTGGTATGACGGCGGCCAGCCGCTCGCCGACAACCCCACCCGGCATGACGGCAGCAACAAGCCCCCGCGCGAACAAACGGCGGACATCATTGACATGCTCGGCGAAATGCCCGGCAGCGGCTGTCTCCTCATTGGCGACAAGGGCAAGATCTTTTCCCCGGACGACTACGGCGAACAGTTCTTCATCAAGCAGAACGACGACAAGAAGTTTGCGCACTACAAAAAGCATCCTGCCGTCGCGTCCATTCCGCAAACCATTCCGCGCAACCTGAACAAGGGCGACACCGACCGCAAGCATCATCAGGAATGGCTCGCCGCCATCAAGGCCGGCAATCCCGAACTGTGCTATTCCCGCTTTGCCATCGGCGCGCAACTGGTGGAAATCATGCTGCTCGGCTGCGTCTCGCTGCGCGTCGGCAAGAAGCTGGATTGGGATGGCCCGAACATGGTCGCCAGGAACTGCCCGGAAGCCGCGCAGTTCATCAAGCGCAACTATCGCGCGCCGTTCCTGCTGTCGTAACCGTTTGAGTTGTTAATATCGAAAAGCGGAGGACAGAAATCTGTTCTCCGCTTTTTTATTTTGGCGGCGCTGCGGGCTTTTTTTTGCCATGCAATCCGCTTGACCCCGGTGGGTCGCCCTGATGATTCCGCTGGGACTTCCAGCCATTCCGGCTCCCACCATCGGTGCAACGACCGGGGATCGCCCGGCGACCAGCGGATTTACGCCCGCCCCGGCAGGCTTCGCCACTCGCTCGAAAGCTCGCCCGGCCACACCGACCCCATCGAGTTCCCCGCGACCACCCCTCCGGCCCGTCGGGGTTACGGTCTGGTCGTTCTCGTTCCGTTGCGCGCCACCCCTGGTTGCCACGACGCCGTTACAGTTCGATCCCGCACGGCGCGTCACCGCTCAGAACCAGACTGCCACGGCTCCATCCAAACGCCTGCCCAGGCGCACGTGCGCCGGCTTCCAGCCCGACGTGTTTCTGTTTTTATTTTTCAAGCCGGGTCGGAAGACCGGCGTTCCGAGGACGGCGGCTAAACCTTCTTCCGCCGCCAGCCGGCGATGAACATTCCATTGCCGCTTAAATCCTGGGGCCAGATGGTCAGCGAGGAGACGCCGGAAACCGTTCGTTCGTTAAATTTAATTTCAGGGAAAACCAACGGCTCGAAATCCGGCTGGCTCGCACTGAAGGCTTCCATCACTTGCGTCGTCTCCGCTCGCGTCAACGTGCAGACGGAGAAGACCAATTTACCGCCGGGCTTCAAGCTCGGCGCGACGTTGGCCAGCAGGTTCCGTTGGATTTCCGAAAGCTCGCGCACATCGTTTGGCGTGGTCGTCCAGCGCGCCTGCGGATTGCGCTGCCACGTGCCGATGCCGCTGCACGGAGCATCTACCAGCACGCCGTCAAATTTTGTTTTCGTCGGCAACTTTTTGCCGCCGTCCCAAAACACTGAGCGGTAATTAAAAACTTTTGCGCGGCCGGTGCGCCGCTTGAGTTTTTGCAAGCGCCACTCGGCACGGTCGCTCGCCCATAGCAGACCCTTGTTCTGCATCAAGTCAGAAAGATGCAGTGTCTTGCCCCCCTCGCCGGCGCAAGTATCCCACCACGTCTCACCCGGCTGTGGCGCGCACAATAGGCCCACCATCTGCGATGCAATGTCCTGAATCTCAAATTCGCCTGCGTGAAATTCCGGCGTCTTGAACAAATCCGTTTCGCCAGCGAACACCAGGGCGTCCGGCAACATCCGGCTGACTTCCGCGCCGGATAATTTTTCCGCGAGCGACTCCGCCTCGCCGCGCTTGGCGCGCAGCCAAAGCTGCGGTTCGCGTTGCAAGGAGCACAGCCAGTCGTCGCTGACTTCCAGGCACTCCGCCGTCCACGCGGGCACCGCATTGGCGCGCAGTTCTGTCAAGGAGATACTGGTTTCATTGTCCTGAAACCGCTGGTTCAACCGCAGGGCGAGCCGCATTTTTGCCTCCACGCCGCGCTCCTCGCGCAGCCAGACGTGCCAGCGGTAATAAATGAACACCGTCTTGGCGACTTCCGTGGCGTCGAACGGCGCGAGGTTGCGGAGCGACTTGAGCACCTCGCGCAACGCGGCGTCCGCCGGCTTGTCCTTGCCGGTTTTGCGGATGACTTCCGCCGCGATCTCATGAACAGGTTGAATCACAGCCCGCAGCATACGCGATTGGGCGGCGTCAGCACAACGCGGACCTAGAACCGACGGGGTTGGAAGGCGGAAATAATTTGACACTCCAGAGCTGCCTTACCCCCACCAATGTCAACTTGAATTGCGATGGATTAGAATCCCCGGCTATAACTTGTCATTGGGCATAAAGTGGCCACCGCAACCGGTTTGCCGTCCATTCGCTTGATCATTTACTGCTTACTGTCGCAGGCATAAATGCACAAAAAATGGGGTGCCTCTTGCGAGGCACCCCAGCAAACCAAACCACTATTCCATAGTGCGGCGGGAACCTAGACCCGCCGCAGAGTGTTCCTCATTGTTGCGGAAACACCAAACGGAAGAATTCCGTGGGTTCCACGATGTCCAGCGGGAGGCTGACCGCATTGGTGGCCGTCGAGCCGGGCACCGCCACCCAGTTGGTGCTGATACCGACCGTCAGCGGATTGACTTGGTGCTGTAGTTCCCAACCAATCTGATTCGCCGGCCAGGTCAGGTTGAGCCTGCCCGCGCTCACCAGCGGCGCGAGAGTAACCGGGGCCGCCACCGCCGTCGTCACGGAAACCTTGCCGTTGACCGGCAATTGGCTGGTGTTCCACGTCACGGTCTGACCAGGCGTTTGCGAGATCACGCTGCTGAAGGAACCGGTGTAAGCGCCGGCGGTGAACAAGGTGAACGTGTCGCCCGCTTGCAGCGCGCCGCTCAAGTTTTTCAGCACCAGCGTGCCGCCGTAGGTGATTGACGAGGCCCCGGTCACCAAGTCGCTCGTCATGGCCGTCTTGTTCACTTCCATGATCGTCTCGCTCGTGCCGGCCAAATTCAGCGTGCTGTTCAGCGTGAGCGTGCCGATGGAGTTACCCGGCGACAACACCGCTCCCGCCGCAATCACGACCGGACCGGCAATGGTGCCGCTCCCGCCGAGCGCGCCGGCATTGACCGTGGTCGTGCCGGAATAGGAATTGACACCATCCAGCAACAACGTGCCGCTGCCGCTCTTGGTCAAGCCGCCGGGGCCGTTATTCTGTAACGATGTGCTGATGTCAATGTTATTGGTGCCGGTGTCAATGACAGCTCCAGCCAATATGTAAGCGGTGGTGATGTTGGTCATGAAGTTCAGCCGGGCGCCGGGTCCGACCCGCAAGAGGCCACCATTGAAGTTGACCGTGCTGGAGCCAGCCGTGCCACCTTGGATGAAGTTGGCCACCAAGGTTCCACCATCGAGGTTCAAGGTGCCAACGCCGGCATTCCAACCGATGGCTACGCCGCTGTTGGTGGATTCAGAGACGACCAGTCCCGTGTTATTGATAGTCAGTGTGCCGTTGCCAGATTCGCCGACAATCAGGCCGTTGGCGATGCCGACTTGGTCTAATAAACCACCGGAAACAACCATGAGTCCGGTCATCGAGGTATCGCCAACCGTATTTCCGCGGCCGATGGAAACCCAGCCACCGGCGTAATTGGTGCCGCCGCTTTGCAGCCATGTCCCCTGCGAGCCGGAGGCTTGCGCCAGTTGCCATACGCCAGCGGAGCGGGCGTTGATCGTGCCACCAGTCTGGAAGACGTTGCCGATGGCTCCAGCCGACTTGCCGACAAACACGCCGTTGCCGGAACCGGTAAGGACGACTTGGGCGTTGTCTTGAATGGTGAATTCACCGACCGTGCCATTCGCCCCGTAATCGCCAAAGTTGAAGTCCGAGCCTTCCGCCAAGAAGGCGTTGTTCTTCATGACCAGGCTGCCATAGCCGTTGGCACCCACCGAGAGCCATAGATTATTCGTGACGATGCTCGAATCGGCCATGATGACGGCACCGGTGGCACCCGTCTGCAAGCCGCACAGGAACGGACCGTTTTCATTGAACAGAGAGTTTCCATTCATATAGATGGTGGCGGACGAACCGGCACTTTCACCAATGTTAAACGCACCGGTGTCATAAAATTTCGAGTTGTTCATCGTCAAAGTTGACGTCTCAAAATTACCGGCCACGTTGGCCCAGTAGCCCATCGAGAAGTTGCCGGCATGGATCGTGGAGTTATCCATCCGCATCGTCGAGAGGTAATTGCTCGTGCCATTGCCGCGGCTGAGGGCAATCCAGCTCTGCACGTTCAGCGTGGTGTTGGTCAGGATGAGGTTCGCGGGTCCGTTGGTCGAGGAGCCAACCCAAAACTCATTCACGTTCGTGTTGAGTTGCGCGCCGGCGGAACCGTTAAACACCAAGGTTCCACCGAGAACTTGGTAGCCTGGGAAAGCCCCGCCGGAAAGCACATTGGTGACCGCCCCGGCATAGGTCAAGGTGCCCGGACCGGATTTAACGAAGCTGCTGGCGGCGGCGGCGGTCGCCGGACCGGTCAGAGTCAGGTCCGCCTGCAAATCCAGGGCATTGTTGATGGCGATGCCGTTGCTGTTGTAGTTGTATTGCAGATTATATCCGCGATTAATCGTAAGCGGAGCTCCCGCGTAGCTCAACGCGCCACCACCCAGAACCAGATTAGTGGGATTGGCGGAGGAAGCGCCGATGGGGCTGGCCACGCCGCCGTTGGCGAGATTGCTGACCATCAGCGTGCCACCGGAGAGAACCGTCGGTCCGGTATAGCCATTTGTGTTGTAAATCGCAAAAGCGGCAGCGCCCCCTTTATTCAGGCCGATGGTGCCGTTGATCCGGCCGGTGCCAACCAGCGTGTAATTGGAAGTATTGTTCAAGATGGTGACGCTCCGCGGCGCGACGTTGGTGACCAGATTCACGGTCGTGGTTCCCAGCGCGGTGTCATTGAACACCACCGAGACGCCATCCAAGTAAGTTGTGGGCAAACCGGTCCCGGCGTTGGCCCAATTCATGGTCACGTTGATATCCCAGTTGCCGCCCGCCAACCCGCTCCAGAGATCCAGTGCGACACTGGTAATGTTGAGATCAATCGAGTGATTGGCGGCGTTGTTGACGATGGTGGCCACCACGCCGGAGGGGAGAGTTCCCACCGTGAAGGTGCCGGAACCGGACTTGGTGCCATATTTAATGAGCGGAAACTGTCCCAACTGCGGCAGCGCGTCCGCGACGTTAATGACGGTAGTGCCGTTGACCGCCATATTGCCGCCGACATTCAGCGGTGCCACTGTCGGATTGCCAAACCCGCCGAGATCAAACCCAACAGCCGCGCCGGCGGTCGTTCCCAGCGTCATGCTGGAAGACGCGTTAAATTGGAAACCGACACCCGTCGAAACCACACTGAAGCCAGCGCTGTCGGTCACGGAAATGGCTCCGACCGAGGTGCTCGCCGTGGTGGTCGCCAGTGTGCCGGCGCTGATAATGACCGGGCTATTGAAATTGTTCCCACCGGAAAGCGTGAGCGTGCCGTTGCCCGTCTTGGTCAACCCGAAACCGGCACCGCTGTCGTTAAGCACCGAATTGATGGTAACGTCAAGTCCTGCGGTGTCAATTTTCGCCCCGTCAGCCAGAATGTTGACCCCGCCATTCACGTTGTGAATCCAAGGATTGGCAGCCGGTGCGCCCGCGTGCAGCGTGCCGCCATTGAAGTTAAACGTGCCGATACCCGCAGCGTTGTTATCGGTGATTTCCGTGACGGTCAGATCGCCGCCGCAAAGATTGAACGTGCCGTTGGCACCCGCGTTTTGAGTGAGGTGAATCACGCCGAGCACCACCGTTCCGTTGGTCAAGTTCCACAAGCCAGTGCCGCTTTCAGCGATCCAACTTTGCGTGGCCGTATTGGTGAAAGTGCCGCCATTCTGATTGATGACACCGACGCTGGTGCCGCTCGCAATCGTGACGTTGCCGCCGGTGACACCCGACTTAGTAATGGCCGCGTTGCCGGAAATGTTCAATGTTCCCATGCCGCCAAAGCGGCCAACCGCAAACCAATTTCCAACATTCAACACCGCCGTGCCACTGATGTTATTGGTGCAAATCGTGAGGTTGTTGTCGGTGGCAATCTGATATTCACTCAAACAATTGAAGGTGCCGCCGCTCTGGTTGAAAGTGGCCGTTGCACCAATCGGACCATTCGTCGTCGTCGTCGTGCCGACCCCGAACTGAACATTTCCGTTGGCCGACTTGTTGATCGTGCCGCCATCCATGATCCCAGTCCCCTGGCCACCGAAGCGGCCAAGAACAAACCAGTTGTTCACATTAATGATGCCGCCGTGCATAATAAAATGCCCGGTGCCGACGCGGCCGCTGTTGGCCTCGCCGAACCACATTTCATGGGTCGTATTAATGATGCCGTCGGTCATCAGCAGCGTGCCGACGGGATTATCGCTCGGACCAGACCAGTCAGCGTCGCCCATGCACAAGCCAGGGTTGCCGCCATTGACGCCTCCGTTATAGGTGCCCCCATGAATCTCCAGAGTGGCAGTCCCATGTTCGCCGATGTGCGTTTCGCCGCCCACGTTAACCACGCCGTTGCTCAAAATGTAGCTGCCCACCGACCCGGTGCCCACGGCCAGCCGCATCCAGTTGCCGCCGCCTGTGTTGTTGGTGGAACCCGTTTGCAGATAGGCACCAGCTGAACCCCCAGCCTGTCCCGCAATGGTATCGCCATGTTGCCAGACCGGGTCGCCGGGCTGGATGAGAACGACATTGCCTATGCCGCTGTCATTGGCGCAATTTGGATTTGAAGGGTCAAGATAAAGTCCGCTCCATGAGGCGGGGACGTTAAAGTCGCTGGTGCCTCCGGACCAGAAGGATTGAGCCAGGACAGTTGCCGCCGGTGCCAATAGCAAGGCGGCCAAAGCCATGTATTTTTTACCTCGGAATAGGTTGGGTTGTGATGTAACTCCGATGTTGTGGGTTTTTTTCATAGTTTTTTTTGGGGCTGTCGCCGTAATTTCTCGAATCAGATCCTGCTGCCTTTCAAACTTGGTTTGGGCTGCAAGCAGCGCACTCCACCACTACGATCAAGGAGACGGAACGTCGCTGACAATACAGGATTAAGCTGGTTTCGATTCATCAAGGTTTGATCAAATTTCCCACTTTCCAGACGAATTGTCATGTGGCATAAAACGGCCACACACTTCTGGGAATTAGCGGGCTGGCGTTGAAACATGCTCCAGCACAACCGCCGTGTCAATAACATAGTTAACATTATTAAGTTAATTGCGGTGATGCTTTCACCTCAGCCGCGCGCGCTGCGACGGTGGATTCAAACGCGCAATGAAAGTTTCCTCACCCAGCGGAACAAGGATTGAAACCAAATCTCGACCATGCGAATTGAGAACGTTGAGTGAAGCGTAAATCAAATACCTTGAGCCGGCTGCACGCCGGCGCTTCGCAGGCAAGGAGCGCCGATTTTTAATCGGCATAAATCGTGGCACGGCCAGCGATGTCCGAAACGAACGAACCCGCCAACGCGAGTCACAGTGCGAAAGCCCAAAGCCGGTCACAGACCGGCGCTCCCAAGCACTCGCGCAGCTTGACGCCGCCTTACGATCCCGGCTTGCAACAGTTCGTGGATGACAATCACCACTATGCTGCGCCTAGGACGGGCGCGCTCCGTCTGGTTCTTTTTCAACCAGCGCCTGAAGATCTTGGCGGGTGGCCCCATCCGCATGGCTGGTTATGAAGTTTTTCGCCTATTTCGCTTTCCACTTCAAAACACCGCCGGAGAATTGGGGCTGCAACTGAACTTCAATGCGCAGTTGGGTCGTTTCAATGGCGGGAAACTCCACGCGATTCCAGCCGTCTTTCTTCACTTGGAAATCCGCCGCCGCGCCCAGCGGCATCCATCCGTCGCCCGATTTGTAGAGCAGCCGCCAGGATTCTGGCACACGACAATTGCCGGTGCCGGTGTCGTCAAACCAGTAAACCTCAGTGCTGGATATTTTCTTCGGCGCGGCGAAGTCGTATTGCACCCACTCGATGGTGCCGCGATGATCCCACCAAGTCATGCGCAGAATTTCGCCATCGCTGGAACTATGCGGTTCAAATCCGTCGTTCAAGGTATCAAGCGTGTCGCCCTCGTAGCAATGCGACGCGCTGGCTTTATATTCCGACTTGCCAGTTTTTGCATTCATGGCAGCGTGCCATTTGTGACCGGCTGGGGAATCGCTGACCGTGGGAAACGCCGAAATCCTCAAGCGCGCCGCGCCCATTGGTATGAGCGTGACATCCTGAGCCGGCTGGTCGCTCGCCGCCGGGCTGTCCTGCAACGTGGCGCAAAGTCCGTATCGGTCCATTGTCCACTCCGGGATTTGTTTGCCTTTGGCGACAATTTGAAGCGGGCAGCTCTCCGGCGTGAACGGATAATCATCCTGCGGCCACGCGAGTTTTTTTACGGTGAATGATTTTTTGACGTCGTCCAAAACCAGTCCGTAATTCCACGGCGTCGTCGGGAAAATTTCAAATGACGGCCATTTCGTCGGATCGGCCGATTTCTGCCACGACGAGTCGCCGATGGCCGTCTTGGAACTGTCCTGGCGTTCGTAGCGTTCGCCGATCTTGAGCGAGAAGGTCAGCGGCCCGTAGTTCACGCTCACGCTGTCGTGATTCGCGGTCCACGTGCGCGTCGAAATTTCCATCGGCAGCGCCAGCGTCACCACGTCGCGATTTTTCCATTCGCGTTCGAGACGCACATATTTTCCAGCCGAGATTTCTGCCTTTACTGATTTGCCGTTGATCGCAATGCCGGCGGACTTGCACCATGCCGGAATTCGCAGGTAGAGTGGAAATTTCACCGCGCTGTCCGTGTGCAGCGTGAACTTGATTCGTTCCTCAAACGGATAATGCGTCGCTTCCTCAATGCGCACGTTCGCGCCGTTGCCGACTTGCGCGGTCACTTCGTTCGCCGAATAAACCGCCGCGCACAGGCCGTTGTCGGGCGTCGCCAGCCAGAGATGCTTCGTGAAATAAGGCCAGCCCATCGAATGATTATGCTGGCAGCAGCGCGAGCTGAATGGATTCATCATCAGGAACGGCCCGCCGTTTTGCAGACCGGGCGCGTGATTTTTGGAATCGCTCACGACCAGGTTCGGCGCGGTGAGATAACGCAAGCCGCGAAAATCCGGCAGCACGGCGGCGGGATAAGTATTGAACGCGACTTCTTCGCATTGGTCGGCCCAGAACGGGTCGCCGCTGATTTGCACGAGCAATTCGTCCGACAACATCTGCTCCACCATGCCGCACGTCTCGACGCCCTGATGCGGATCGGTGTAGCCGGGCCGGCAATTTTCGTCGCCACCAAACATGCCGCCGGGCACCTGGCCGTAGCGTTTGCGCACTTCTTTGAAATCGGCATACGTCGCCTGCAATTCAGCCGCGTCATGTGTCTGTAAATAATGTTCCGCCGGTTCGCGAAAACATTGCGCGATGTTCACGTTATGCCAGTTCGGCAGATTAGCCTGCAATTCCCAATTCGCCGTGCGGCGATGAATTTTATCCGCGAGCTTCAGCAGTTCGGCGTCACCGGTGCGATTGTAGAGCCAATAAACGCTGTAAAGATTGTCGCCGCCGCGCATCTTCTGCCAGTAGTGCGTGAGAAATTTTTCATCCGGCACGCTGATCTGATAACGAAAATATTTCGTCATCAAATCGAGCACGCGCTGGTCCGAGGTGTTTTCGTAATATGTCTGGAGACAAAACAACATAAGCATGTTTGCCCAATAATCACGCGAGCCGTCGTCGTCAAATTTCTGGTCGGGACCAAAATCGCCGTCCGCGCGCTGACTGTTGATTGCGCCTTCAATCCAGATTTTGCTCTCGGCGATGACTTTCGGATCATTCAAAACGTAACCAAGCTGGATGTAGCCTTTGAGCCAGTAAGGCAATTCCTCCCAGCCGTATTTGCCCTTGCCGTCCTTGCTCAACCACGCGTTGTCATCCTTTTGCAGCCACGCGCTGATTTCGCCAAGATTGCCGCACAGACCGTCGCGCTGGCGCTTGAGAAATTCCAGCAGCCAGCCGCGCGGCTGCACCGCACCCGACGGCAGCGCAATGAAACGCGCCGGTTCCAACGGCAGGCGGTTGCCGGTGTAAAAATTGTTCGTTACGGAAGTTGCCGGACGCTCAATCACAGTCAGGTTGTCCGCGCTGAATGCTGAAAACGACGCGAGCGCAGTGGTCAGGAGGATGGGGTTTTTCAGGTGCATAAATTCATTGTTCACAGAAATCGGGGCGAATCCAAATCGAAATAAACCCGGTAAGGCAGCCGTTCGGGCATCTGGTAAAAAGACTTGAACATGCCGGTGCGCTGCTCGCGTTCGGCCAAATCGCTCACGCTAAAATACAGCGCGCGCGCCCGCTCCATCGGCCGTTGGAAAATTCCGGGCAGCAGTTTTACGCCGCGATAATCAAACGCGTGGAGACGATTTTTGACCCGCGAAACCACCGGCGATTCACCGCGCGCGGCCAGGCTGCCCACCGGCAAGGCGGCAGTGGCCATCGAAGCAACGCTGACGTTGGAAATGAATTCGCGGCGGTTCATCGTCACTTCACAGTCAATGTTTTTCGCGCCGGGTTAAAAGCACGGATTGGAACATATGTTAGTTTCGAGGAATCGAACGCGTTTGTCGTGTGGCATAAAACGGCCGCAATCCAAATCGTTTTTACCGGTCCAGGAAAATTTGCGCGGGAATTATCTGGCCGGCCGGGCGGTTTTCGCCGCGCGCGGAATCACCATGCCGACATCAATAAACTGACCACCGGTCGTTTGATGGCAATGCACGGCCATCCGGTTCACCCCGGGCTTGAGCGTGTCGGCGGCATCGGCGTTTATGTTCGTCTCGTAGTAATGCGTGCTGAAACTCTTTACTTGGGCGGCCAAGACTCCGTTAAAATAGATCTCTGCGTCTTCGTCGTGGTGCAACTGGATTTGTGCATCACGCAAATCTTCCGCTCCCAGCGTGAACTCCCGGCGCAGCCAGATGTCCGAAGTGTCCCAAGTTGTGTTCACGATGGAACCGGGCGTCAACCCTTGCGTGCCGAAGCCGCCGAAGCCCTTCTTCCAGGCGGCATCGTTGAAATCAGGCAACTGCCATTGCCCGCCCGGATCGGTGGTCGTGTATTTCCAAGTGACGCGGCCATGGAGGGCGTCGGGCACGATCACGCGCAGAGACTTTTCCGGATTTTCACTGTGGTTGGCTTTTTCCACGACGGCGGGATCAAGCTTGAACACGGCCCGGTCATAAGTCATCAAGCCGTTGCATTCGGTTTCAACATCGGTGGTCTGGGTATAAATCGCGGCGCTAAGTCCAAACGAATCACGCAAGACGTGGACGCGGTCCAACAACCTGCAATAGCGGGCAGACAAGGTGGCGGCATCAGGCATCGGCAGGTAGCCCCAACGTTGTTTCGACCAGGTGTGCCCCGGCAGCCCCAGGCCCAGCCCGCCAAATTCACCCACCACCGCCGCGCGATCCATCTCGGGCTGGGGGCTCTCCGGCCCGGGATAACTATGCACATCAATGAGGTCGCCCACCCGCTTGTCCGTCCAGCCGCTGGCGTTATCCACCAGCCGTGACGGGTCCATGGACTTGAGCCACGGCACCAGCCGTTCCGTGTCGTATTGGCCCCAGCCTTCATTGAACAGCACCCAGACGATGATGGACGGATGATTGAAGCGGCCGGCCACCATGCTTTGCAGTTCGACTTCAAACTGCGTGCGGTTGTCCAGCGTGGTGTTGTTGCCGCTCGGCATGTCCTGCCAGACGAGCAGGCCGAGTTTGTCGCACCAATAATACCAGCGGTCCGGTTCCACCTTGACATGCTTGCGCGCCAGGTTAAAGCCGGAGCGCTTGAGGAATTCGATGTCGAAACGCAACGCGTCATCGGTTGGCGCCGTGTAAATTCCGTCCGGCCAGAAGCCTTGATCCAGGGTGCCCACTTGAAATGTGAAATGGTCGTTGAGCATGAGACGGGTGACGCCGGCCTCGTCTTTTCGCAAAGCGATTTTGCGCATGCCAAAGTAGCTGGCGACCGAGTCCACGACCTGTCCGGCATTCTTCAAAGTGATCCGCAGATCGTAGAGAAAAGGATCTTCCGGCGACCACAAGTGCATCGCCACAATCGGCAGACTCAACTCCTTGTTGGCCGGCCCCGCCACCCGCCCGACTTCCTGGCCCGCTGCCAGCGCCTGGATTTCCACTTGCGCCGACTCGGTGAGGCTGGCCGTTGCAACGCGCACGCGCAGCAAATGAGCCTCCACGTCTGGCGTCAGTCGCAGTTCATCAATGCTATTGTTCGGCACCGGTTCCAGCCAGACCGTCTGCCAGATGCCGGAGGTGGGCGTATAAAAAATCCCCTCCGGTTTGCGCAACTGTTTGCCACATGGTTGGCCGCCCTCGGTTGGATCGAACACGGCCACGCGAATTTCCTCCTCGCCCGACCATTTCAAACGGTCGGTGATGTCGAAGCTGAAAGCATCATAGCCGCCGCGATGCTGGCCGATTTCATGGCCGTTGATGAAAACGCGCGCGTGCCAGTCCACCGCGCCGAAATGCAGCCGCACGCGCTTGCCTGCCCATTCGCGAGGCACTTGAAAACGCCGCTGATACCACAGCGTGCTGTTCTCATCCAGCCGCCGCATCACGCCGGACAAGGAAGATTCGATGGGAAACGGCACCAGGATTTGCCCCTCAAAATGCGCCACGGCATTCGACGCCAGCGGAGTGACGGCGTAATTCCAGAGACCATTCAGGTTCAGCCAGTCTGCTCTCACCAGTTGCGGACGGGGATATTCAGGATGGGCGTTCGTGGGACTGACTTCAGCCGCCCAGCGAGTGGCCAGCGGCCCGGGCGCGGGATGCCAGGCGACATCGGCAATCAAAGGACTCGCGAGCATCAACAAACAAATTGGAATTGCAAAATGACGAATGACGAATGACGAACGACGGAAAGAATGGAAAACCTTCAACCTCCAACATTCAACATTCAACGTCCAAGTATCTTCCAGTGGCAGATTCACTGAATGTTGGGCGTTGAATGTTGAATGTTGAATGTTTTCAGAATTCTTCAAAGTCACATTCCTATTTCATTGCCTGAGATATTTTGCCACTGCTTCCGTGCGCGAACACACATGCAGTTTTTCGTAAATGCGGCGGATGTAATTGCGCACCGTGTGAATGCTCACGCCAAGTTTGTCCGCGATCTGCTTGTAAGCCTGGCCTTCGGCCAAACCGTCCAGCACCTCGCGCTCGCGCGGTGACAACGCGGTGGTTTCGTCGCCCGGCGCAGCCGCGACGGGGCGCAGGGACAATACCACTTTGCGCGCAATGGGCGCGGACATCGGCGAGCCGCCTTCGTGAACTTCGCGGATGGCTTCGAGCAGTTTGGACGGCGCGAGCCGTTTTAACAAATAGCCGCTTGCGCCCGCCGCCAGCGCGGCGAAAATTTTTTCGGTGTCCTCAAACACCGTCAGCATTACGATCTGGGTGTCCGGCAACTTGGGTTTCAACAACCGGACGCATTCGATGCCATTCATGCCGCCCATGTTGATGTCCATGAGCACCACGTCCGGTTTCTCTTTGGGCAGGTTCACCAGCGCCTCCTCCGCGCTGCTATGCACGCCAAGACAGCGGAAGCCTTTCGACGAATCCACATAGCCGGCGATGTTCTCGCGCAGGTCCACCTCGTCATCCACGATTGAAACTCCAATGGTTTTGGTCATACATCATTTGCGTTTGGCCGCGTTGCGCGCGGTGCCCAGCGGCACCGTCAGGGTCACGGTGGTGCCCTGCCCCGGCTGGCTGCGGATGCTGCATTTGCCGCCCACGTCGGCGAGCCGCGCCTGCAGGTTGTGCATGCCGTTCCCCACCCGTTTTCCCAGCGGCGCGGCGGGATCGCGCCTTGCAGAGACTATCGCCTCCACATCAAAACCGCACCCATTATCTCCCACGTTGATTTCAAACTGGCCGGGTCCGGCCCGCATGTCCACGCGAATGCGCGAGGCACGACCGTGCTTGAGCGCGTTGTTCAGCGCTTCTTCAAACGCGAGAAACAGATTGTGCCGCGCCTCGGCGGACAGCGGATGATGCGGCAACCCCTGCGGAATGTGCAGTTCGCAATCCACGGAAGTGTTCTGCAAATATTCCGTCGCGTAATGGCCCAGGTAAGCCGCCAGATGTTCGAGCGTGTCGTTGTGCGGATTGACGGCCCAGACGATTTCGTCCAGCGACTGCAGCAGGTCGCGCGAGGTGTTGGCGATGGAATTGAGTTTGCGCGCGACCGGCTCCTGGCCCTGCAACTCGCCTTTCGCACGCTCGCTCATGAACGAAATTTTCGTCAGCTTGGAACCGATTTCGTCGTGCATGTCCTGCGCGATGCGCATGCGTTCGCGCGCCATCGCCTGCTGCTGCGCCAGCACCGCCAGCCGCCGGCGCAACCGGCGGTTCGACACCAGCCGCGCCGTGCCGGCCACGAGAATCACCGCCGCCAAAACATAAATGGTCATCGCCCATTCCGTGCGCCACAGCGGGGTCGGGATCACAAAACTGAACGCGGCACTATTCGGATCCCATGCGCCACCGCTCCCGGCCTGCACCCGAAAAGTGTAGCTGCCGTAGGGCAAATGACCGTAGGGCACCCGCCGCTCGGCCCCGCCGTCCACCCAGTCCAAATCCGAACCATCCAGCCGGTGCCGGAACCGGATTTTTTCCGGATCGGAAAAATTCAACGCGGTGAACTGAATTTCAAGCGACCGCAAATCCGACGGCAACCGCACCGGTTTTTCCACGCGATTCGTTGTGGTCCCTGTCATTTCCGCCGAAAGGCGCGGCTGTGCGACACCGTTGACCAGGACGCTTTCAATCAGCACCGGCAGCGGCGTCAAATCCACCACCAACCGCCGCGGGTCCAGCGTCACCACGCCGCCGGCCATGCCAAACCAAAGTTTTCCGTCCGCCGATTTCAAAGCGCCGGGCCAGCCGTAGGAGGTTGCCACGCTGGGAATGGCGTCCGCTTCATAAACCGACTGGCAGCGCATCGGCGTCTGACCGGCAAGCGCGGCCCGGACGTCGGCGGGCAGAACATGATAAATCGCCTTGCCGGTGCCCACCCACAAATCGCCGTCATCATCGGAGAGAATGCCCAGAATGGCGGCGTCCGCCGGATTCAGATTCAAATCCCAGTTCAAATATCTGCCGGTCACAATGCAGGCAAGCTGACCGCCCAGCGTGCCCAGCCAGACTCGCCCGGCAGAATCTTGATGCAGCGCGCGGATGGCCTTGCCGCCCAGCACCGCCGACTCGATGATGGTCTTGAACTTGCCCGCCTCGCCGCGAACCACTGTGCCGTCGCCGTAGCCTAGCCAGAGCACGCCGTGAGGTGCTGGCAAAATGGCCGTGATCGGACGGTCGGGCAAACCGGCGCTGGTTCCAAAATTGGTCACTACGCTTTCCGCAATGCGATTTAATCCGCCGGAAAATGTTCCCACCCAGACGGCGTTCGCATCATCCAGCGCCACCGCCAGCACCAGGTCGTCCGACAATCCATCCGCCGTGCCAAAATGGACCGCCCGCTGATTCGCCACGCAATAAACACCCGCGCCCGGAGTGCCCACCCACAAACTCGAATCAGGCGCAATCGCGATGGACGAAATTAAATTTTGCAAATCCTCGGCGGCTTCACCCGACAACCGGTCGAATCTTTCCGCCGTGCCGACATACAAGCCGCCCCGGTCAAAACCAATGCACGCACGTCCCTGCGGATAAAGGCCGAGACAAACCGTCGGCCGGTTCGGCAGGCCCACACTGGCGTCCAGCACGCGCACATTGCGCGGCTGCAAGCGGACGAGTCCGCCACCGTAAGTGCCCAGCCAAAGATTGCCTTCGCGATCCTCGCACAATGCGCGCACGTCGCTCGTCAGTCCGCCATTGCGCAAGTTGATGGGCGAAAACTTGTCACCGGCAAAGCAGTATAATCCCTTGCCGCTGGTGCCAATCCACAGTTCGCCGTGCCGGCCCTCGCACAAGCTCCAAATGCGCAGGGAAGAAATGTTGTCGCCGCTGCCGAAATGATTCAGGTGTTTGCCCTCCGTCAAATTGACCAGATAAGTATCGCCGAACGCCCACAAATTGCCGGTGCGGTCTTCATAGACGCCGAGCGATTCGGGATTTCTTCCGGGACTGTCGGTCTGAAAAGGAAAGGGAAATATCCGTCCATTTTTGAACTGGCACATCCCGCCGCGCGTGGTGATCCACACCGTGCCGGAGCGCGCGACGTGAACGCTGGAAACGGAGTCACTCGGCAGGCCATCCTTGGAGGTAAACCGCACGAACCGGTCTTTTTCCAGCCGGTTCAATCCCGATGGCGTGCCCAGCCACAGGCTGCCCGCGCTGTCCTCGGCGATGCTGTTGATCGTGTCGTCCAGCACGTTCTTGTCCGCGCGGTAGCGCGTGATGCTGCCGGCGGAGCAGACAAACAGACCGTCGCCCTGCGTGCCGATCCAAAGTCGCCCAGTCGAATCCTCGCACAACGCCGTCACCCGCATCAAATCATTGGTCTTTTCGGAAACCGGCTGGAGTGGGACAAACCGCACGCCATCAAAACGCGCCAGCCCGCCGGCAGTGCCCACCCACAAATAACCGTCGCGCGTCTGCAACACCGCCGTCACCGCGTTGTCCGGCAAACCCTGCTGCTTGCTCCAGACACGCACCGTCAAGTCCTGCGGCAGCAACCCCGGTCCCTCGCCCCACGCCATGACCGGCCAGCAAGCCAGCAGCACGAGGAGAAGATGGCGACACTTGAGATGCATTTGTGTCCATTACAGTAACAAGGGTGGGCAAAACTGCAACCCCTGGAAAGCTTGCGCAAAGGTGAAAAGGCTTGCCCCGTTGTTTTCTGGAAACAGCTTGAGGTTGAGGACACGAGTGCGGAGAAAATTGTAGCGTTCATGCCGAAGCGCCCGGAAATTAAACATGTTATGAGCAAGGCATATTACCCAGCGTTGACATTGTTACGATGCCCGACCGTATTTGTTACAGAACGACTCATCATGCTTGTTTCTTCGTGATTCATGTAAATTATTATGCGGATTTTTATTGCCACAGCCCCAGCGGGGAATAACCTCAACACAATCAAATCGTTTTGGTATGATGGGGGGCCAGACGTCTGGTGACGTCTGAAACGTCAAGGCGCAGAAGAATATGTAGGATACTAAATATATGGTTCGCGCATTTGGAAAGAATGAAACTGCTGTGAGGCTCAAGGGCTTCGCTTCGATATCGTTTCTACATCCCTCTGTGGCTGGAGGCTTGCCTGCACCAACCCAATTACGATCCCCAATCCCTGGCTCCGCTTAATAAAATGAGCACTTCACTTGTCAAATTTCAAATCGGCCCGGTGCAAGAATTCATTAGCCAAGCCCGCAGCACGCGGGATCTGTGGAGCGGTAGTTACCTCCTCAGTTGGCTCATCGCCGCTGGCATCCGCAAACTCCTGGACAATGGCGGCGAACTTGTGTTTCCCAACCCAAACCCAAAAGAGCAACCGCTCCTCGGCAATCCTGAATCGTGGCGCGACCTCAAAGACCACACCGCACTCCTCACACCCAATCTCCCGAATCTCTTCGTCGCAAAAATTCCTTCGGTGGGCGCAAAGAACTTTGCCGTTGAAATTCAGCAAGCCATCGAAGGCGAATGGAGGAAAATTTACGAGGCCGTCTGGAAACACCAAGACTTCATCGCCGCTGATCAACGGGACCGTTTCGAGCGCCAAGTGAAGCGATTCCTCTCCGTTTCTTGGCAAGTCACTCCACTCAACGAAAACGATTACGCAACAGCTTATCAGCAAAACGGCCGGCAACTCGACGCCACTCGCCAGACTCGCGACTTCAAAGCTTAGAGCACCGGGGCCGCCGAAATAGGCATCACCTCACAAAAGGACAGCCTCACTGGCAAAGAGGAATTCATTGACGGTGGGCCGGGCTTCACCGAACGCATCAAGGAATCCAAATCCACTTACTCTTTCCTTTTCAAACACGATGACCGGCTCGGGGCCATCACCCTCGTCAAACGCGTGTGGCATCTCGCCTATCTCCAGAAAGAACACGATTTAAGAACCACCAAGGAGCAATTTCGCATTCTCAGCACTCGTGCCATCGCCGCAAAAAGTAAGGAGCATGATGACGACGAAAACGTGGAGCTGGCGACAGGTGAAAAATACTTTGCGGTGCTGGCCTTTGATGGCGACCAGATTGGCAAGTGGATCAATGGCGAGTTTCTCAACTCCCAGACTGAACTTGCCACCCATCATTCCAATTTCAGCGCCGCACTCAGCCACTTCGCCCTCCGCGATGTCCGCGACACCGTCCTAAAGCATGATGGATTTCTCATTTACGCCGGTGGCGACGATGTGCTCGCACTCCTGCCGGCAGATCAGGCATTGGAATGCGGGGAAGATCTGCGCGATGCCTTCTGCATAGCAACGGAAAAATTTAAAGGTAAAAACGGCGAGCGTCTCGATGCATCCGTCGGCATCGCCATCGCTCATTTCAAATCGCCGCTTCAGGATGCGATTCGATCTGCGCAAGCTGCTGAAAAGCGCGCCAAAAACCAACTCGGTCGCAACGCTGTTGCGGTCTCGCTCTTCAAACGCTCCGGCGAAACTATTGAATGGGGTTCAAAATGGGAGAGTGGTGGATTGAAACTTTACGAAGTCATTGCCGACGCTCTGGACGCGGGGCAACTCAGCGGTAAGTTCCCGCACCGAGCTATTGAACTCCTTGAACCTTATCAGACATCCGGACACCAGGAGGACGTGGACTCATTCGACGTTGTAGCCGTGATTAATAAGGAATTCGCTCATGCCGTTTCCCGGCAGTCCGCTTCAGGACACGCAACTACTGTGTGGGCAAACCTCAAACCGAAATTGTTTACCTTTATGACAAATTTGGATTCGGACTGGGAAAAATCTAAAGTGGAAGACAAACAGCCTGCCGAAACAAAGCGCCAACGAACGCTCAATTCCCTCATCGGCCTTTGCCAGACGGTCGCCTTTGCCCATCACACCCGCGATAATGACGCGGAACAGAAAACTCACGAACCCGCAACTGAAACCCTCGCCGAAAGGCAATCTGCATGAACACCATTCTCCTCCAGCCTACTGACGTCCTCTTCTTTCGAGACGGCCGTCCTATGGACGGTTCGCATTCCGGTCACGGTGCCGCTTGGCCTCTGCCGACTGTGATCAGCACCGCGTTTCATGCCGCGCTGCATCGAGCGGATCTGGAAAAATACACCGGACAAAAAATTCGCAGACACCGTAGTGGACGCAGCGGCAACTATGGCAATGAGCGCGACCGCAAATTTGGTTGCTTGCGGACGGTTGGACCGTTTCCCGTTTGCGCTAAAGGAGACGCTTCAACATGGTTCTTCCCGCGCCCAGCCGATGCACAGCTTCTTTTATCCACGAATCCCTCATTTCTTCCTTTGCGGACAGACCGCGCCGCCTCTCCCTCCAGCCTGCCGCCGGAATTGATCTACCCCGTTGCGGACACTGAGGAGGCCAGCAAGAACACACCGCAATCTTGGTGGAGTGAAGGCGCATGGAATACCTACCTCGAAACCGTTCAACGCAATGAATTGGCCGCGCGTCACTTTTTCAAAAATGATTCCGACTTCGCCGATACGGAGCACACTTTTGGCATTGGAATTGACCCAAACACCGGTGCTCAGGACGGGGAACGCTTTTACTCCGCCAGCTACTTACGCCTGCGCGAGGGTTGGAGACTTGGCGCATTTGCCACAGCACCAGATAGAGATTTCAATGATTCAGAACACGGGAACGACCTCATATCCAGCCTTATTAACGGCGACAGCGGCGAGATCGTTATTGGAGGCCAGCAGCGTGTATGTTCTGCCAAGCGTGAGGGGAAAAAGGGCGGGCGATTGCCGTTGCCACTTGGCAAGTGCAAGGATTTCTCCGTGTCGAAAGGCAAGCACCTTGTAAAATGGGTTCTGCTATCGCCGGCCATTTGGCCGGAAATCCCATCGGGCATGTCAAAGCGTGGCACAAAATCCCAATCCCATCCCGGTGGATGGTTGCCGAATTGGATTTTGCCTAGCACTGGGCAGGTGCTGTTGCAAAGCGTTAGTCCGCAAGAACGTCGTCGCCGCCGCTCGTTAAACTACGATGGGAAAGGCTATCGTTCCGATGAGAACGCGACCGCTATCTCTGCCCGCCTAGTCGCTGCGATCGTGCCCAAGCCGATTGTTGTCACGGGTTGGGCTTTGCCGAACGAGACTGACCGTCCACAAGGCGGTGCTAAATCCACTCATTTGGCTGTTCCCGCCGGCGCTGTCTACTACTTCGAGACCGACTCATCTGAAGCTGCCGTCGCTCTTGCAAACGCGCTCAATTGGCACGGTGCAACCAACGGCACGGAGATCCAGAACTGCCGCAGCACGCTATTAGGTGAGAAAGGTTTTGGCCTTGGCGTTTGCGGCACATGGCAATTTTACGATAGGAACGTCCAATAACGTCCGAATCATCCGAAAACAAATCGATTATCCTAAACTACAACCATGAAACAAAAACTTTTATATTTGTTCACTCGCACACCGCTTCACATTGGCGCTGGCTCTAGCGTCGGGGCGATAGACCAACCCATTACTCGCGAGCGCCATACTGGCTTTCCGGTGATTCCCGGCACGAGCCTCAAGGGCGTGTTGCGCGATACAGCGACGCGTGATGACAAGATCAAAGCTGACGTTGACGCCATATTTGGGGAAGGCTTTGGCAGCGGTTCAAAGGAATTTAGCGCGGGACGTGTTTCTTTTGGAGAAGCCAAGCTGCTGGCTTTTCCAGTGCGTTCAGCGAAAGGCAGCTTTGCTTTTGCTACCTGCCCGCTCGCCTTGGAACGCTTCCAACGCGAGCATGGCGGACTGTCTGCACTCAAGACACCTTCTGAACCAAAGGACATGGAATGTCTCGCTGGTGATACCGTGACAATTTCGCGCAACAACCAGACAGGAGTAGTGCTTGAGGAATACAAATTCGCTCGCGCGGTAGGTGATGGCGGGAAGTTTCCAGGTGAATGGGAAACCGCCTTACTTAGTCTCATCGACGACCCCGTGTGGCAAGCCGGTAAAGGGCGGTTCGTCTTGTTAAGCAATGGCGATTTCTCGCACTTCGTCAAGAACGCTTGCGAGATCAGCCAACATGTGGGCATTGATCCGAAGAAGGGCACCGCCAAACCCGGTGCGCTGTTCAACCTCGAAGCTGTGCCGGCGGAAGCTTTCTTCTTCGCGCCACTCACCCCACTGGCTCGGTCCGGGGACGAACTCGACAAGTTGGCTGAACTATTCGCCCGCAAACCGCTGCTCCAATTCGGCGGCGACGGCACAACAGGCTTGGGCTTCTGCACGGTCAAACTCAGCTAAGGAGACAACAACCATGAAGAATCTCGAACAAATCCGTGCCGCAAACGCCTTGGCCTATGCAGACAGCGATGCCAAGAAGACAAATAGTGATGGAGGTAATGTTGTTAAGAAATTGCCCGCCCTCATCATGTCAAACGGTTTGTTGGCTGCCGCAGCATTCTCTTACCAGAAGCAGGAAGACGACATGAACCGACAACGCAAGAAGTTCAAGAAGCAACACAACAGGACAGCGTCCGCAGAAGAAGAACAGCAGTTTGAGGACAACGGCTTCTATACCTGCTTTGATTTCATAGTTCGGCACCTGGAGCATGGCGACGTGGGGTTGATGCCGCAGAACGTGCGAGTTCATATTTCGGCAGGTCCTAAGCTGCGGCAATTGGATGTTCTTCTTGGCTATTTGACTAGCGAGGAGGCAAGCTCCCAAGATCTAAAACTTGTCACCGAGGAAGCATTGGCATGGCTTGCTTACGCTCGCCGTTTCATTCGCAAGGAAACCGAGAACGGAGGCGATGATGATTCCTCTGACTAAAGATGTGGCCGCGCTTATTGGTGAGTGGGCCGAGGGTGTAGAAAACCGCTCACTACTCCATGAGAAGTATGCCCTTCCCAAAGTGTGGGGGACAGGTGATGGCGGTAAATTGAACGACGCCGGACGCTGGAGCGTGCTTCGCATCGTTACCCGTGGGGCCGAGCTTCTAAACAAGGACGCGAATAATTTAAGTTACCAAGCGCAGCGGCTTCAGACCAAAAACCCAGACAAGGCAGACAAGCTGGAAAGGGATTCCATTGTGGCTGGCAAGATGGCCAACTTCGCCAGGGTTGATGCCTCATTGGCCAAAGTTGGCAACGACAACGCCCGCCGGTTCCTGGCCGATCTTGATAAATCATTCAAGGGCTCCATCGTCACATTCGAGGCCACGCTCGGCTCCCGCATGATGGTCAACTTGGCGGGTGGTGTTGTCGAGAACGCTGGCATCGCTTTGGATCGCTGTTTTGGGTTGCCGCTCATCCCCGGCAGTGCTGTTAAAGGCATCACGCGCGTCCAAGCCCTTTGGGAAATCCACGAGGCCAAAGGCGACGAGAAAATTCGTCTCTTGCGATTAGCCATGCTCCTGTTTGGCTATGGCGCGCATGACCTGCGCGGAGATTTCGGCTGGGCTGGTGGCCCACGCGAGGCACAAGCCATCGCGGATCAAATCGGTGCCCAGGATTTCAAAGGCTGCGCTTGCTTCCTGCCGGCTTACCCGACTACCCCGGCCACCTTGGTCGTGGACATGGTGAATCCGCACTACCCCATTTATTACCGTGGAGGGAGCCAGCGCGCGGAAGACAACGAGAACCCGATTCCCAATTACTCCCCCGCTGTGGAAGCCGGCTCCACGTTTGGTTTCGCCGCATTGTTGAACCGGGTTCCTGATTTGCCGAACATCACTGCCGCTGGTTTGCTGGCCCAGATGAAAGAATGGCTGGAGCGCGCTGTCACCCGTAAGGGCGTGGGCGCGAAGACCGCTGCGGGCTATGGTTGGTTTGAGTTGGGGAGAAAAGAGGCCGTTGCTCCTTCGGCATCAACCCCGCGATCAGCCACAATCACAACTTCGGCGATGCCTGCTTCGCCGGTTGACCAACTCATTTTCCGATTCAAGAACTTGAACACGAAGGACAATTTTCCCGCCGCGCTCCCGCAGATGGCCGCACTTGCGAGTGAAGCTGATCTCCGGCGCGCTTTCGAGACTCTGGTTCCTGCCAATGAACGAAATAAGCTCCGCAAGATCAATCCCTACTGGCAGGCGTTCACATCCGGCAAAGCGGGCGGCGATGGCCAGAAGATTCTTGCCCGTTTGGGCCTCAAACTGAATTGACCTATGCACTGGAAACGCGACATCGAAGTGTTGACACCACTATTCAACCGCGGTGCCTACCAAGACACGCCCGAACTCCGCGTGCCTTCCATCCGCGGTATGGTTCGCTGGTGGTTTCGCGCCCTCGGTGGCACAGCTGATCAGGAGAAAGAGGCTTTTGGCGGCATGAAGAAGTTTGGGCGCCATCTGGCTGGCGAAGTCATGGCGTCTCAGTTGGTATTCCGAGTCAGTTCCGCGCGACTCGTTCGAGCCTTCCCCAATCCGCCTACCTTGATGCATGATCCGCGAAAGCCCAGCCCACAAGCCGCCTTTGCTCCCGGTGCTACATTCAAGCTCGAAGTCTTCACCCGTTTCGGCGACCTGAGCCAGGAATTGGAACGCAAATTGGAAAACGCTTTTGAGGTCTGGCTTCTGCTTGGAGCACTTGGCCTGCGTGCCAACCGGACTGGCGGCAACGTGTGGCCTGCCAATGGTGCTGTTCCCGAAAATGCCTCTGCGCTCCGGAATCGCCTCACCGAGCTTGGCTGCCGCTGGCCTGCCATGCTAACTGGCACCGAAGTCGGCTCTACGCTTGACCAACTACGTGCCGCAGCTACTGACACTGTGAACGGTGCAGAGAGGGTGTTTGGTTATGCTCACGGACGAGATCGCCAATCTTCTGTTCTCAAGTTCAAGATTGTGCGCCTCGAATCTCGTTTACGGTTGCTCGTGCTTGCGCCCGAACAACGCGTTCTTGATGAGGCTCGCCCGTTGCTCAAAGGCCACCGCTCGAAACCGGAAACGTGGCAGCCGATATGACACTGCTCTCACTCGCTTCTAAACAAATATGGCCGCAGGTCCTGAGTTTCTTGCATCTGAATCCCCGTCCTGACCGTCTGGTGTTGTTTTACACGGATGAGGCAGGCGAATCCACCACTGTCACAGCAAATTATGAACATTGACCTGTCAGAACTTTATGCCGCAACCGGCCAAGCCAAACTGGCCGATCTGCCCGCTTACGAGGCGAGAGTGAAAGAGCGTGTTCCTCCAGGAAGTGACGTGACCATCACAGGCAACGCACCCATCTGGCTTTATCTCCGCATCGCCCACGCGCTTCATGGTCGTGCCAGAATTTTAACCTACAACAGCCCGGTGACGGGACTCATGGAAATTTTTAATCATAATCCCCATTGACCGGCACCAGTCGCGACAATGACAAATACTCCTGCCGCAAACCCCAAATGAAACGACATCCTTTCACCTTAAAACGCTTTGGGAAACAGATATGGATCTATTTCATTGAAAAAAGAGAACTGCTTGCAGGCATCTTGTTGGTGATTGTTGCGGGCCTAACCTTGGAAGTCTTTGCGGCCAGTGTTGACCACGCGGTGGAGAAGCTTATTGATGGGGAGTCTATCGAAGCCGGCAATTGGTGGTTCATAGGAGTTTGTTTTGTCCTGATGCCTATTTTAAGCGCACTCATATGGCTGAGGCGGCATGTTTTTCAAAGTCTGCGCGTCCTTTACCAGATCGCCAGCAATGCGATGCCCAAGCCTTACTTGGTAATTTTCGTCTCCCGCCAGCAACTTATAAAGAACCTTTCCGACATCCCGGATAACGGCCCCATGACAATTCCCGGTGCAATACTTAACAGAAAGAACCTCTTGGACGACGCCGAACTTATTGCTGACACCCAAAAGCCACAGTGGTCTTGGGAAATGGTTTTACGGGGGATTGCCCCCCACCTGTCGCCTTTGAGACGCATCTATCTTGTGGGTTCCAAGGATTCGCAAGGCGAGAGTGGTGTGGTGCCGGGAACTTTTGCTCAACGAGAAATGCTGCGCCGCTTCCTCGCCCCATATCTGGTAGCCGCCGGAAAGGCGGCTATGCCGAGCGGTGCTGCCAGCATGATTGTCCCGTGGGAAGAACCGGTGGATTTTGAGAACTTTGAAGCAGTGCATGAAGCTTTGGAATCCATACATAACAAGCTGGTCGAGGAATTGGTCGAGGAGGTTGAATTGTGTGTGGATATTACCGGAGGACAGAAACCCACCAGCGCTGCGGCGGGTCTGTTTACTGTAAACAAAGACGTTGTAATCCAGTATGTCCAAACAAACCGCCCGAAGAAGCCCCAGATGTATGATGTGAGATTGCAGGAGTGGCCAAAGAAGTCGGATTAACGGTGCGGTTAGCCGAAAAACACTGAAGACGAATTTTGAAGGGTTGAGGTGCAGCCATCATTATGACGTGCGAGATGCACCCAAAGCCGAAAGGCACTGAAGACCTATAATTCACCCCACTCTGCCCTTGGGGAGCTGGGGGTGCGAGATGCACCCAAAGCCGAAAGGCACTGAAGACCCGCTGACAGAGGTGTAGTTGTAACCTCCATCCCCGGTGCGAAATGCACCCAAAGCCGAAAGGCACTGAAGACTTCGACGAGGACGTGGTGGTTAGCACCAGAGTCCTTCGAGTGCGAGATGCACCCAAAGCCGAAAGGCACTGAAGACTCCCCCGTCAGCGCGTTGGTCACTGGCCGCTGATACCGTGCGAGATGCACCCAAAGCCGAAAGGCACTGAAGACACCGGTGATGGTATCGTCACGAACTGCGTGACCACGGATGCGAGATGCACCCAAAGCCGAAAGGCACTGAAGACACAGGGTTCCACGAGATCTCAGGGCCGTTGAACGTCACGTGCGAGATGCACCCAAAGTCGAAAGGCACTGAAGACGCCCGAATAATAAATATCACCGGGCAAAGGGCCAAATGTGCGAGATGCACCCAAAGCCGAAAGGCACTGAAGACCCAATTAATAGGGTCCATGTTGACGGTTCTGGAACCGTGTGCGAAATGCACCCAAAACAGAAAGGCATTGAAGACTAAGTATGCCTTGGGTGTATCAAAACGCAGCGAGATTAGCGCCGTGAGTTGAGACAACTTGCGCTCCTGCCAAATCAGAATACTACCGAACACCAGAGCAGTCCTTGCACGGATCAAAAAAACCGCCGGCTTCGGGAAACCGAAGCCGGCGGTTGACGCGAGCAACCAGATTTTTTGAATCAGCACTTAGTGCTGGACGGAGAACTTATAGACGATCGTGTTGTGATAGGTCTCGCCCGGCTTGAGCACCACGGACGGGAAATTCGGCTGGTTCGGTGAGTCCGGAAAATGCTGCGGCTCCATGCAGAAGCCGTTGCGGAACTGATACACCCAGCCGCCCTTGCCGGTCAGCGTGCCATCGAGGAAATTTCCCGAATAGAACTGAAGGCCCGGTTCGTCGGAGGACACTTCCAACACGCGTCCGCTCGTCGGCTCGGAAGCGCACGCCATCGAAGCGGGCCAGCCCGCGGGAAGTGCCCACCCACAAATAACCGTCGCGCGTCTGCAACACCGCCGTCACCGCGTTGTCCGGCAAACCCTGCTGCTTGCTCCAGACACGCACCGTCAAATCCTGCGGCAGCAATCCCGGCCCCGCGCCCCAGACAACCGCCGACCAGCACGCCAGCAGCACCAGAAACAAGCGGCGGAAATTGAAATGCTTTGATTCCACGTTGAGTGACAAATATATCCCAAACCAAAACCTTGGAAAGATTTTGCTGCATTGCCGTCGGAGGCCGCCGCCTTTCGTCTGTAGTCTTGGTTGCCGCTTTTTTCTGAACGGAAATCACCGCCCATGCGCGACTGGAAATTGCGGGTGTAATTCTCATTTAAGGGACACAACATTTAGGCCGCTTCACCGCTGGCAGCGCATGAATTGTGCGCCGTCCGGCAACTGGATTCGGCGAACAAAATGCGCTGCTGTGCTGTTGCATCCTCGTTAGATTCGCGGTTATCCTCCCTGCGCATGGCTTCGTCATCAGTAAATTCTATCGGATGCGTGGAGTTGATTTTATTTTCGCCTAGAGTTGGCGGGCCTTGTGTTCTGGAGGGCGCGAAAAGATGCCTTGCACCTTAAACCACGCACACTCGGCAACGTGTTCACATCAACCCAATAACGGCTATCTACCGGATCGCTACTTGAAACTCAAATCTTGAAACAGCGCCAGAATAAATCGAAAAACGGACGCCCGCCGGAGAGCCAAAAAAAGCCCGGCCAGAATCCGGCTCTAAGCGGCTCGCCGGTGGCTTCGTTGTCGCCACGTCGTCAATGGCTGTTTCGTTTGGCGGCGCTCGCCATCGTGCCGCTGCTGTTGCTCGGTGGTTTGGAACTGGCTTTGCGGCTGGCGGGCTACGGCTATGCCACCGGTTTTTTTGAACATTACCGCGCCGGCGGAAAAGATTTTCTGGTCAACAACGAAAGTTTCAGCCTGCGTTTCTTTCCGCCGCAACTCGCGCGCTGGCCCAGCCCATTCATGTTTGAAGCCCAAAAGCCGGCCAATACTTATCGAATTTTTATTTTGGGCGAATCTGCGGCGCGCGGTGAACCGGAACCGCCTTACGCCGCCGCGCGCTACATGAAAGTGCTGCTGGAGGAACGTTTCCCGCAAACCCGCTTTGAAGTCATCAACCTTGGAATCACCGCGATTGATTCACATGTGATCCTGCCCATCGCCCGCGATTGCGCGAAAGCCGGCGGCGACTTATGGATCATTTACACGGGAAATAACGAAATGGTCGGGCCGTTCGGGGCCGCCACCGTTTTTGGAGCCAAAGCGCCGCCGCTGAGTTTTGTGCGCCTGGGCCTGGCCATCCAAAAATCCCGACTCGGCCAGTTGCTGGTGGATTTGGACGGCAAATTCCAGGGGAAAAATCCCAACGCCACCTGGGACGGGATGAAAATGTTTGTCGGCAACCAATTGCGCGCGGACGATCCCCGGAAGACAGTGGTGTATCATAACTTTGAGCGAAATCTGAACGACCTCGTGCGCGCTGGCGTGGATTCCGGCGTCAAAATCCTGCTCAACACGGTGGCGGTGAATCTCAAGGACTGCCCGCCGTTGGCCTCATTGACCAACGCCAACCTGACCGCCGCCGATCGCGCTCAGTTCGGGAGCCTGTTTTCCGCCGCGTGCGCGGACGAAGCCCAGACCAATTTCGCGGCGGCGGCGGAAAAATTTGCACAAGCGGGCAAACTGGATCCGCTGTTTCCGGAGTTGCAATACCGCTGGGGCGAATGCCTGCTGGCCATGACGAATGCCGCAGCGGCGCGGCAGCATTTTCAAAGCGCCTGCGACATGGACGCCCTGCCCTTCCGCGCCGACTCGCGCATCAACGAGGCGATTGGAAAAACCGCAAGGCAATTTGCCGTGAACCAGCTTGTGTTCTTCGACGCGGCGGCGGCGCTGGCGACGGAGGTTCCCAGTGGCATCTGTGGACGGGAAACTTTTTTCGAGCATGTGCATTTCACCCTCGATGGCAATTTTCGACTCGGACGCGCCTGGGCGGAACAGGTTGAAAAAATGCTGCCGGCAGACATCGCGCATGCCGCCATCACCAATGGCTGGGCGACCCAGGACATTTGCGAGAGGCGACTCGGCCTCACCGACTGGCATCGCAGCTCGGTGCGGGAAATCGTCATTGACCGGCTGCAAAATCCGCCGTTAAGCGGACAACTGCACAACGCGGAACGGATACAGGCCCTGCGCGACGAGGCCCAGGCCTTGCGCCGGCGGATGAATCCCACCACCGCCGCACAAGCGGCGGAGATTTACCAGGCGGCCGTCCAGCGCTCGCCGCAGGATTATTGGCCGGTGGAAAATTTCGCGGAGTTTCTCGAAGTGGCCGGCGATTTGAAAGGAGCGGCGGCGGCGTGGCGGCGCGAGTGCGAATTGCTGCCGCATGACGGCAACTCCTTTTATGAATACGGCCGCCTGTTAAGCGCCTGCAATCAATGGGCCGAAGCCGAAGTGGCACTAACCAAGTCGCTGGCGCTGCATCCGCGTTCGCCCACAGCTTGGTTTGCCATGGGCGGAGTCCATTTCGTCACCGGAAAATTTGCGACCGCCCTGCAGGATTACAACCGGGCCAGGCAATTGGATCCGCAGAACGGGAGTTATTGCGCCCATGCGGGCAAAGCGCTGTCGAAATTAAGCCGGCCAGCCGAGGCGATTCAACTTTACCGCCAAGCGATCCAACTCCAGCCGGATTTGTGGGTGGCGCACTTCGCGCTCGGCGATGAGCTAAATGCCGCCGGTCAGTTTGCCGAGGCGGAGAATGAATACAGGCTCGTTACCCAATTACAACCGGCCATTGCGATGGCTCATCTGAATCGCGGCATGATGCTGAGCCGGCTGGGGCAGGTTGATGAAGCGTTGCGAGAATTTCAAAACACACTGCGGTTGGAGCCTGGCAATCAGCAGGCTCGGGAATATTCCGAACGAGTTGAAGTTTGGAAGAGCCACCACCACCAATAACTGCCGATTCAATCGGACAGGCCAACGAAATCTGTTTCGTCTTGCATCGTTGGGACTGTGTAATCCACCGCAGGACGCCAGTAAATGGTTTTAATTTTTTGGAATTTCCCGGAATTTATTTGGTGGCTACAAAAAGTGGAAACCTTTAGTCAAGGCGGCGAAAGATAATGAAGTGGTGGCCGTCCGCAAGGACCCTGCTGCCATCAAGTGATGGCCGATGAAAGTCTCTTGTAACGAATGAAATTCGCGGCGGATTTGGCTGCGGTGCAATCACCGGCCGCATCTACATAGATGCCTTCTATTCTTGAAGAACCATCCTCCGCTTGAAACAGCGCCCAGCAGGTCAGTGGCATGGATAATTCAGCTTCATCATCCATCTTAAAGACGGCAACCCAATCATCGGCGGGGATGATTTGTATAATTTTTTCGTTCATTTTGTTGTGGGGTCGGTTTGATAACGAAAATTCTTGCACGCGGATTCACAGAACGCAAACAGCATATGGCGGCTTCTGCGGCTGTCAAATCAAGTAAGGCGTAAATTTCCGGATTTTTGATTTTCAAAATTGAAAGCAACGCAACCAGCCATTCGTTTTCAAAACGGTTCGAAAATCGGCTTGGTGATGAAGAGCTAAAATAAATAGCCGCAATACTAAATGTTTTTTCAATCTCCCGGAGCGTTAGCTCAAAGTGATTTGCAAAAATTCCCCTGCTTCTGGCTAGCAATTGCCAAAGTGGTCGCGTTTCTGGCCTCCGACGCGGCCGGCAATGGTGGCCGTCTGCAAAGACCGGGGAAAAAGATGCCACCACGCTGTCACGCTGAAGCCACATTCGCGCCACCGCGGCTCGCGGACTTTAGAAATCACGCGGCAAGTCTGCCGCGCTCCGACGGCAGCGCAAGCCCCGCCGCCATTGCTGCCGGTCTTGCCTTTATCTGCGCAAAGCTTTACCAAGGGAAATGCGTTTACATTACTTGTCGTTGATCGGACTGCTCGCGAGCGGATTGAGCGCGGCAGCCGACTCAAATCTGCCCATTGACCGCCACGCTTTGGTCACCCGGCACGATATTGACTGGCCCAGCCTCGACGGCCAGATCCCCCTGGGCAATGGCAATTTCGCCTTCAACGCCGACGGCACCGGCTTGGAGACTGTCGGGGGCAACACCATGTGCCATTGGTGCTGGCATAGCTTTCCGCTCCCGCCGGGCGTGACGAAAAACGACATCAAACCGTGGGCCACTCCCGATCACGGACACCTGACGAGGAATCCCAACACGCGCGAGCCCCGGCCGATTTTTGATTGGGAGCGCTTGAATCCGCAGCCCTTAAACCTGGGCCGGATTGGTTTCATCAATCTGGAGGGCGAGCGGTTGACGGGTTCGGAGGTGCATGTGGATTCACGCCATCTCGAATTGTGGACCGGCCTGCTGACCAGCCATTTCACTTATATGGGCCAACCAGTGACGGTGCTAACGTGCGTTGATCCCAAGAGCGACACGGTGGCGGTGCAGGTGGAATCGCCGTTATTTCGTGATGGCCGGTTGCAAGTGATGCTCGATTTTCCGGCGCCTGCACAGAACGTCGGAGCCTGGGTGGGAGATTACTCGCGGGCCGCCGGTCACCAGACGACCATCGTTCGCCAAACCCATGACCGGCTTGAACTGCACCGCACGATTGATGATGTTCAATATGGTGTCGTGCTAAGCGGTCGGGGGTTTGTCGCGAGCCAGCCGGCGTCCATTCATCCGGAAATTGAGAATGCCCGTTATGGTGCTGATGGTGGCGGCTGGACCAATTGCTCCGCCCAAGTGGCCGGCGGTCTTCGTGACCATGGAACCGTCACCGCCAACAATGATTTGTGCGGCGATCCGGCGTTGAATCACCCCAAGCGTC
>ODAK010000650.1_pt1 | contig 39655 bp, 30 predicted proteins | sample 1539591 | NCBI WGS metagenome assembly ODAK01 (sample SAMEA3539303, study PRJEB22396) | soil metagenome | biome: tundra; feature: field; material: soil | place: USA | collected 2010-05 | depth 0.15 m | reverse complement strand
CGTTCATCGCAACGACCGAGGCGATTTCTCAGGCGGGTGCGCTGCCGGAATTCGTAGACATTGACGAACGCACGTACAACATGGATCCCGAGAAACTGCGCGAATATCTCGAGACGCAGTGCACAGTTTCCGCAGATGGCAGACTCGTTAGCAAGCGGAGCAATCGACCGGTCCGCGCCATCGTGCCGGTCCACCTCTATGGCCAGATGGTCGACATGGATCTCATTCTGGAGTTGGCCGGCCATTTCAACCTGATCGTGGTGGAAGACGCCTGCCAGGCCCACGGCGCGCAGTACTTCTCGCGCAAGCAAAATCGCTGGCTAGCGGCCGGATCGATCGGCAAGGCTGCGGCGTTCAGCTTCTACCCCGGAAAGAACCTGGGCGCTTGTGGAGAAGCCGGCGCCGTAACCACCAATGAGCCGGCACTCGCAGCGCAAGTCCGCATGATCCGCGATCACGGCCAAGCCAAGAAGTACTATCACAATGTCGAGGGCTACAACGGTCGCCTGGACGCGATCCAAGCGGGCTTGCTTCAGGTCAAGCTGCAACATCTGGCCAAATGGAATGAGCAACGACGCGAACGAGCCGCCGAGTACAACCGCCTTTTCGAAAACCTCGAGAATCCGGTCGCAACGCCTTTTGAGCCAACCTGGTCGCGCGCCGTCTACCATCTCTATATCGTCCGGGTGGATGACCGCGAGGGGCTCATGGACTTCCTGAAGAATGAAGGCATCGGTACTGGCATCCACTATCCCATCCCTCTGCACCTCCAGAGGGCCTATCGGGTTCTGAACTACCTCCCCGGCGACTTCCCGAAGGCAGAGCAGGCCGCGGCTCAGATCGTTTCTTTGCCAATGTTTCCAACCCTTACTCCGGAACAACAGGCTTGCGTGGTCCATCAGGTGAGGCATTTTCAGGAAGCGAAAACCAAGACCGCGCTCAACGCCGCCCTGCAACTTGAGACGGCAGGCCGCACGTCGTAACCAGTCCAATTTACGCACGATGCGAGGGAAATTCGATGAAGATTTCAGTGATTGGCGCCGGATATGTCGGCCTCACGACCGCTGCATGCCTGGCGGAAATCGGTCACACCGTTCGTTGCGCCGACAACGACGAAGCTAAGCTCAATATGCTCCGTAATGGGCAGATGCCGTTCTTCGAGCCTCACCTCGAGGAAGTGCTTTCCAGGAACTGCAGGGCCGGAAGATTGCAATTTGAATCGCCGGTGAGCGCCGTGACGGGAGCAGAGGTGGTTTTTATCTGCGTGGGTACGCCGCCGCTTGACAACGGGGAAGCGGATCTTTCCGCTGTCGCTAATGTTGCTCGGACCATCGCGCAGTACACCACCGGCTATTGCCTCGTGATTGAAAAGAGCACTGTACCAGTCCAAACTGGACAACAGCTGAAACGCCACCTCCAGCTTTACGCCCGCAACGGGCTCCGGTGCGACCTGGTATCTAATCCTGAGTTTTTACGGGAAGGATCGGCCATTCATGATTTCTTTCATCCGGACCGGATTGTGATTGGCGTCGAACGGGAAGAAGTGGCGACCCAGCTAAGAGACATCTATCGCCCAATCCTGGAACAGACTTTCAAGTGTCCCGTGCACGCAGAGTGTACGCACACTCAGAAGCCGGCCTGGATTGTGACCGATACTAACTCCTCGGAATTGATCAAGCACGCATCCAACTCTTTTCTGGCCATGAAAATTTCCTTCATCAACATGGTGGCCGATCTCTGTGAGGCCGTTGGTGCGGATGTAACCAAGGTCGCCCTGGGAATGGGCATGGATCCCCGGATCGGTCCGGCGTTCTTAAACCCCGGAATCGGTTTCGGCGGGTTCTGCTTCCCCAAAGACGTCCAGGCATTCGTGCGGATCGCTTCGCAAGCTGGATGTGATTTCTCGTTGCTGAAAGAAGTGGAAAACATCAACCAGCGCCGGGTTGCACACTTCGTCGAAAAAGTCCGCAAAGAGCTCTGGGTAATTCGTGGCCGGAAGATCGCGGTCTGGGGCTTGGCTTTCAAGCCCAACACCGACGATGTCCGGTTTGCGCCGGCGATTGAGCTTCTACAAGCTCTCGTTCACGAGGGCGCCGAGGTGAGTGCGTATGATCCGCGGGCAACCGAAAAGGCTAGGGCGGTGTTTCCTGACGCTCGCTATTGTGCCAGCCCCTATGAGGCCGCCCGGGATGCGGAAGTCATCCTTATCGTCACCGAGTGGGAGGAATTCAGGCAGATCGACTGGCAGCGCCTCCGGGCTGTAGTTGACCGACCCCTGATCCTCGACGGGAGAAATACACTGGACGCAGCTGAACTCACCCGTCATGGTTTTCACTACGTCAGCATCGGCCGACCGCCTGTGATGGCTGAGTCCATTGGATCGGAAGAGGGTACTCCCGCATCCGCGCCTTTCGCAGGAGAGCGGCGGGCGGAAGCTCTATGAAGATCGTAACGATTGTGGGAGCACGGCCCCAATTCATCAAGATCGCGGCCGTGAGCCGGAAGTTACGGCAGCGCTTCCATGAGATCCTCGTGCATACTGGCCAGCACTACGACTACGAGATGTCGGGGGCGTTCTTCGACGGACTTGAGTTACCGCAACCCGACGTGAACCTCGGAGTTGGGTCGGGACCACATGCGGCCCAGACCGGCGCGATGCTGAAAGGCATCGAAGAGGTGCTGCTGGCGGTGAGTCCGGATTGCCTCCTGATTTACGGCGACACGAATTCCACTTTGGCCGGAGCACTGGCGGCATCGAAGCTCTCGATTCCGGTTGTTCACATCGAAGCAGGGCTACGGAGTTACAACCGCGCTATGCCCGAAGAAATCAACCGGGTGGTCGCGGATCATTTATCGGAACTGTTGCTTTGTCCCAGCGAAACGGCTGTCGCCAATCTGGCCCTTGAGGGCATTACGCGGAATGTCCACTTGGTTGGAGACGTGATGCTGGATGCATTGAACTGGGCCAGGGGACGAAGCGCTGGTGCGGCCGCTGCTCTTTTTGGCCGGCTTGGTCTGAAGCCGGCGCAGTACCTCGTTGCCACCGTGCACCGCAGCGAGAATACCGACGACAAAACGCAGTTTACACGAATCCTGGAAACCTTCAATTCGCTCGACGAGCCAGTCGTTTTCCCGGTTCATCCCCGAGCCCGGAAAATCATCGATGAAATCGATTTTCGTCCAGGAACCAATCTGCACCTCATAGAGCCGGTTGGCTATCTGGAGATGGTCGCTTTGGTTGGATCGGCGCGGTTGGTTCTCACGGATTCGGGCGGCCTTCAGAAGGAAGCGTACTGGCTGGGCGTACCCTGTCTCACGATGCGGAACGAGACGGAATGGGTCGAAACCGTCCAGACCGGATGGAATGTACTAGTAGGTCCCGACCCCGAAAGAATTGTCCGGACGGTAAGTTCGTTTGTTCCCCCGCGCGCGCGGCCACTTCTGTATGGGGAGGGAACGGCAGCAGAAAAGTGTGTCGATCTTATTGGACTCAAATTAGAGCCGTTGGTTCTTGCTGGAAAGGCTTGATATGGAAACTAAGTTGTCTGGGAAAACGCAGGTGAGGGTTGCGGTTGTTGGCGTCGGCTATTGGGGCAAGAACCTGGTGCGTAATTTCAACGAACTGGGTGCCTTAGAAGTATTGTTCGATGCGGACCCCACCGCGGAGGCGACTTGCAAGAGCCGCTACGAAGGCGTGAGGTTCGCATCCGACTATGCCAAGCTTCTGTCGGATCCGTCGGTTGATGCCGTGGCTCTCGCCACGCCGGCTGTTACTCACTATGAGATGGCCAAGTCTGCACTTGAAGCCGGCAAGGACGTGCTCGTAGAGAAGCCGCTGGCGATCGACGTCAAACATGGCGAAGAACTCGTGAGGATCGCCGAGGCAAAAGGCCGGATTCTGATGGTTGGCCACATCCTCCGCTACCATCCAGCGATTCTCAAGTTGAAGCAACTCATCAAGGAGGGCGCCCTCGGTAAGATCAATTACCTGTACTCGAACCGTCTGAATATCGGAAAGATTCGCACCGAGGAGAACATCCTCTGGAGTTTTGCCCCGCATGACATCTCGGTCATGTTGTCGCTTCTGGATGAAATGCCGGCGCGAGTGACTTGTCAGGGTAGCGCCCACCTCAATCAAAACATCGTGGATGTCACCTTGAGCCATTTCGAATTCCCGAGTGGCGTGCAGGCTCACATTTTCGTCAGCTGGTTGCACCCGATCAAAGAACAACGCCTGGTGGTGGTGGGCTCAGAGAAGATGGCGGTCTTCGATGACACGGCCGAACATAAGCTCGTGCTTTACGCACACAAGGTGGAATGGAAGAACCGCATTCCCACCGCCGTTAAGGCCGATGCAGAAGTCGTCGCGCTCGATGACCGCGAGCCTCTGCGCGCGGAATGTCAGCACTTCCTCGACTCCGTGCAGAACCGCACGACTCCAGTGAGCGATGGAGTGGAAGGCATTCGGGTATTGCGAGTGTTGGACGCCTGCCAGCGCGCCCTGCTCAACGACGGAGTGACTCTTGAACCGCTAACTGCCGGCAAGAAGCAGGAACTGCCTTATTTCGTGCACGAGTCAGCCTATGCCGATGAAGGCGCCGAAATCGGTGCCCGCACCAAGATCTGGCACTATTCGCACGTCATGAAAGGCGCCCGCATCGGCGAACGCTGCGTCATCGGGCAGAATGTGAACGTCGATGGCGGGACGATCATCGGAAACAACGTCAAGATCCAAAACAACGTGTCGGTGTACACCGGTGCGGTGATTGAAGACGATGTCTTTCTCGGTCCCTCTTGCGTTCTGACCAATGTAACCAACCCACGGTCTCAGGTGATCCGGCACTCTCTGTATGAGACCACTCGACTGAAGCGCGGGTGCACGATTGGCGCGAACGCGACGATCGTCTGTGGCACGGCCATCGGGCGCTATGCCTTCGTCGGAGCCGGTTCAGTGGTAACCAGAAGCGTTCCAGATTTTGCGCTGGTAGTCGGCAACCCGGCCCGGCAGGTGGGATGGATGAGCCGGCACGGCCACCGCCTCGGAACTCCCAATTCGGACGGCATCATGCAATGCCCGGAAAGCGGTTACCGCTATAAAGAAGTCGACCCCGGCGTCCTTCGCTGTCTCGATCTCGATGAAGAGGCTCCCCTTCCATCTAAGTTAAGTGTTGGCACTAAGTCATACCGGCAAATCCGAGAGGAATCTAATTATGAATATTCCGCTGCTCGATCTTAAGGCGCAGTACGCGTCCATCAAAGGCGAAGTCAACGCGGCCATCGGGGAGGTGCTCGAATCCCAGCACTTCATCCTGGGCCCTAAAGTGGACCAGTGCGAAAAGGCGATCGCTGCCTACTCGAACTGCTCGCACGGAATTGGGGTTTCCTCGGGGAGCGATGCTTTGCTCGCGTGCCTGATGGCGGAAGATATCGGCCCCGGTGATGAAGTAATCACCACGTCGTACACGTTCTTCGCGACGGTCGGAGCGATTTCCCGTCTCGGAGCCACTCCGGTTTTCGTTGACATCGATCCGGCGACCTACAACATGAATGTCTCCCAGATCGCGTCGAGGATCACAAGCAAGACGCGCGCTATCATCCCGGTTCATTTGTTCGGGCAGGTCGCCGAAATGGACCCGGTGATGAAGCTCGCGGAGCAGCACAAGTTGGTGGTCATTGAGGATGCCGCCCAGGCAATCGGCTCTGAATACAAGCGCCGTCGTGCCGGTTCGATCGGCCACTACGGCTGCTTCTCCTTCTTCCCGTCGAAGAATCTCGGCGCGATCGGAGACGCCGGGATGATTGTGACCAACGACGCTCAGCGTGCCGAGAAAGTGCGTGTTCTCCGTGGTCATGGTTCCAAACCGAAGTACTATCACCGGATCGTCGGCGGGAACTTCCGCCTCGATGCTATCCATGCCGCAGTGGTATCCGCCAAACTGCCACATCTGGATTCATGGACGGCCGCGCGCCAAAGCAACGCCAAGAGATACGATCAGCTCTTCCACGAGATGGACCTGCCGATCGGTTTGCCCGTGGTGGCCACGGATCGCCACATCTTCAATCAGTACGTAATTCGCAGTTCCTCGCGGGATGAATTGCAAGCTTTCCTGAAAAACAAGGGCGTCGGCAGCGAGGTCTACTACCCCGTTCCCATGCACCTGCAGGACTGCTTTGCAAACCTCGGATACAAGGCCGGTGTGTTTCCAGAAGCCGAACGGGCGGCCAAAGAGTCGCTGGCGATTCCGGTCTATCCGGAACTGAACGACGCGCAGGCGCGTTACGTGGTCGATTCCATTGCCGAGTTCGTGGAGCAAACCGCAGGCCTGTCCGCGGAACTGAGTCGCGCGTAGTGTTGGAGCAGGCCCTTTGATTGGGGTTATTTGCAGAACCGAGCAGTTGGAGGCGGTGGAAGAGTTCTTTCAGCTTTTCAAGACGCCTTGGGAGTTCTACCGTCCGGGGGAGGCGTATTCGGTAGTTGTCGCCACCTCCGGAGAACTCTCGAACGTCAACGCCAAGCTGCTTCTGGTTTACAGTCCGGATGCCAAGGGCATCGATTCCGAGATTGGAATCAGCCGCGGCAACCACCTCGGATCGTCATGCCTGAGTTGCGGCGAAACGTCGATTCCGATTTACTGCGACGTGAATACCCTTGACGGCGGGAGCGGCACCCCCTGCGTCTTGGCGGGTTCAAGTGTGGTGGGGGTGAGGATTTCCCGATCCGACTCGACCGTCATCCGTCTTGGATATGACTTGTTCGAAGAAGTCGGGTTTCTTCTTACTAATGCCCAACCGATTGAGCATGCGCATATCCCAACGCTTGACGCTCACATCAGCATGTTACGGAGTTGGATACTCCAGGAAGGCATCCCACTGGTGGAGATTGTCCCGGCGCCCGCTGGGCGCAACTTCGCAGTTTGTCTTACCCACGATATCGATTTCATTGGCATACGGGATCACAAGTTCGATCACACCATGTGGGGATTTCTCTACCGGTCCACGGTCGGAGCACTGAGGAATCTGCTGCGAGGAAGAACCGACGTCCAGCGCATGCTTCAGACCTGGCGTGCGGCTGTATCCCTCCCCTTCGTTTATTTAGGCTGGGCAAGAGATTTCTGGGAACCTTTCGAGTGGTACTTGAAGGCGGAACGGAAGCTGCCGGCCACCTATTTTCTGATTCCGTTCAAGGGTCGGACCGGCGACCACGTTCCGGGGCCGCACGCGGCTCGACGAGCGAGTGCTTATGACGTCACCAATCTCCGGGAATGGGCCACAACTCTGAAGAACGAAGGGTGCGAACTCGGGGTTCATGGCCTCGACGCGTGGCACAGTGTCGAGAAAGGTCGCGCGGAACGGCAGAGAGTCAGCGAGGTCACTGGGCAATCGGCCTCGGGCGTTCGGATGCATTGGCTGCTGCAGGATTCAACAACGATTGGTGTGCTGGAGGAAGCGGGGTTCGTCTACGACTCCACGGCCGGTTACAACGAAACCGTCGGGTACCGCAACGGAACCGCGCAGGTCTTCCGACCGTTTGGCGCTCGGACACTCCTTGAACTTCCGATGCACATTCAGGATGGCGCGCTTTTCTATCCCCAGCGGCTTGACTTGTCGGAATCGCAAGCTGAGGAACGCTGCCAGCCACTGATCGATCATGCGGCCAGAGAAGGTGGAGTGCTGACGCTCCTCTGGCATGACAGAAGCCATGGTCCAGAGCGCTTCTGGGGAGACTTTTACCTGCAGATGATTCAGAAGCTGCAATCGCGCAACGCCTGGTTCGGCAGCGCGGGGCAGGTCGTTGGATGGTTTCGACAGCGTCGCGACGTGCAGTTCGAGCGAGTCGAGGCGCCGGATGGTGTGCGCGCACAATTGCGCTATGACGGCGGAGAAGTTGAGCCCCCTTTCTGTGTAAGAGCCTACCTATCGGTTCCTGGCCGCAGGGATGGCAAAACGGTAGACTTTGTCGACATTGCCTGGAACGGAACGTCCACCGAAGAACTCGAAAAGCAACTCTCACGCCAGCACAAGGGAGCAGTTGCCAGCGTGTCTCTTTCCTAGAAATATGAGGTCAGTCTGCCAGGTAGTGCAGAACGTCTACGACAATGATCCGCGGGTGCGCCGCAAGGCGGAGGCTCTGGTCGCTGCGGGATATACCGTCGACGTACTGGCATTGCGTCCGGAAGGCGGTAAGAAGAGCTACTGCCTGAACGGAGTCAATGTTTACACTCTTTCGCTAGGCAAGAAGCGCGGTACGCGGGCTCGCTATTTCTTTGAGTACGCTGCATTCTTTCTCTGGGCTTTCATCCGGGTACCGTTGCAGATGCTTCGAAGGCGCTACTCGGTTATCGATGTAAACTCGCTGCCCGATTTCCTGATCTTTGCTCCGATCCTGGCGCGCTGGATGGGCGCGAAGCTGATTCTTGACCTGCATGAAATCACACCCGAGTTCTATATGTCGAAGTACGGCATTGCCGAGAACTCGTGGACGATCCGGCTGCTGACATACCTAGAGAAGATCAGCGTCAGATTCGCCGACCGAGTGATGACGATCAACGAGCCAATCGAGGACCTTCTAGTGAGTCGTGGATTGGATCGGGCGAAGTCAACGATCATCATGAACGCCGTGGACGAGGCTCGCTTTGCCGTCCGCGCCAACTCGTCGGTTGCGGTGGGAGGTCGCGGCCAGGCAAAGTTCGTGATGATGTATCACGGAACTCTCACCCGTATCTATGGCCTTGACATCGCGATTGAAGCGTTTGCCCTGGCGCAAGACGAGATGCCGGGAGCTGAGTTGTGGATCCTAGGGTCGGGTTCTGAAAAGGATGCATTAACGCAGTTGGCACAGGCACGGAAAATGAGCGAGAAAGTTCGGTTGTTGGGGCAGGTTCCGGCCACTGAAATTCCGGGATGGCTGGCTCAGTGCGATGCCGGAATATTGCCGATACGCCGCGACATATTTCTTGATTTCGCTTTCCCGAACAAGTTGCCGGAATTCATCGTCGCCGGCAAAGCGGTGATCGTTTCGCGTCTGAAAGCGATCCGACACTATTTTGGCGATGACGCCCTTGCCTATTTTGAGCCGAACAATCCGCGAGATCTCGCAAACACTATGATTGCTGTGTACGGTGATGCTCAGTTGCGAACCCAACTCGTTGGAGCGGCTCGCCGCCAATTCGAGCCGATCCGATGGGCAATCATGAAGGAGCGGTACCTTGCTCTGGTCAGTGAGCTCGAAGAGCTGAGGGTTGGCGCCGGCAGGCCGTCTCGCGTACCCGCGCCCGGAGTGAAGACTTGATTGAAACGCAAGGACGTCCTGCCCACGAGCTCCGCAAGTGCGAGATGGAAGAGCTTCGGATTGCGATCGCCAAGTTCTGCGCGTGGCTGAGCGAGTCGAAGGGCGTCAGCTACGATCCGTACGACGTTTTGGGGACGCCCTACGGTCGATGGGCACGGCGGATTTACTATCGCAAGAATCCGCTTGGGGTTGTTCTAACAGCGCCGCTCATCTTGATGGAAATTCTCTGCCCCCAGCTTCGAGCACTCTTCGTTAAAAAGAATCGATATCCCACCGCGGATGCGCAGCTGGCGCTGGCGTTCTTGAATCTCTACGAGACGGGCCAAGCACAGGGGGAAGATCCGACCGCTGTCCGATCGACGACTGTCTGGCTCGACAAGGCAAAGCACCTGGCGGACGAATTGCTCAAACAGAGCTCCGTTGGCTACAGGGGGTTTTGCTGGGGGTATCCATTTGATTGGCAGCACGTGAATGGGCTGATGCCGAAAGGCACTCCACACATCACCGCCACGCCCTATTGTTACGAAGTGTTCACGCGGCTGTTTGACCTGACCGGCGATTCACACTACTTGAACATTGCTTGTTCCATTGCAACTTTTGTTTCCGAAGATCTGAAGGATACGCCTGCGGGAGACGGCGCTTCCGCGTCCAGCTACACGCCATACGATCAGGGCAAAGTCGTGAATGCGAGTGCATACCGCGCTTTTGTGCTCTTTGACGCATGGCGGCGGTATCACAACCAGGAGTACTTCACCAGAGCACAACGGAATCTGCAGTTTGTCCTGGGTTCGCAGCGCTCCGACGGATCCTGGCTTTATGCCATCGATAATCCGCCGGAAGCCTTTATCGACAACTTTCATACCTGTTTCGTGCTGAAGAATCTTTACAAGCTTAACCAGCATCTTGGCAGGCCCGAGGTAACACGGAGCGTTCTCAGGGGCTACGAGTTTTATCGTCGCGCTTTGTTTGATGAGCAGGATAATCCGAAAACTTACGCCGTCGCGCCACGTACTGAGATTGTTCGCTTGGAGATGTACAACTTTGCCGAGGCAATCACACTCGGAGTTTTACTACGAAATGAGATCCCCGAAGCACTCACAATTGCAGACGAACTGGCGGCGAGATTAGTGCGACAATTCCAACTTCCAAATGGCTGCTTTGTGACAAGGACCTATCGGGGTGGAATCAGGCACTTGGTTCCATACCTGCGATGGCCGCAATCCCAGTTGTTCTATGCTCTGACGAACTTTCTCCTCGCTCTGCAAACGACTGATCCGGACCTGCGCTGTCCCGAATTAGCGTGAGCATCTTACCTGGCAATCGAGGTCTTTAGCATGGCAAGCACATCCACTTCCTTAGGGCTGCTGGCGGACTTCAACGTTCAGAACTTCGTAGCGTTGCTCCAGAAGGGCGGTCGAGGTTCCGAGCTACATTGCGTCTCCGGGCCCTTTGGGCAGACGATCAATTTGTTGCTTGATCCGAAAGCGGAATTTTGGTTGGCCTCATATGAGGCACTGGTTCTCTGGACTCTGCCAGAGAGGGCTATTCCCACGTTTGGTAAGGTGTTGTTGTGCGAAGAGTACGATCAGGAAGACCTGCTGAAAGAGGTGGATGCGTTTGCAGGGATGGTGGAGCGCATTCCGGGCACGGTCCGCACCGTGTTCATTCCGAGTTGGACCGCTCCCGCGGCGGAGCGCGGATGGGGAACCCTTGATCTGACCGTCGGCGTGGCAAATGCGCTGATGCGGATGAACCTGCAACTGGCGGCGCGACTCGAGAAGAATCGGCGCGTCGTGCTTCTCGACGCACAGCGATGGCTCACCGCCGATGGCGTTGGCGCATACAATCCAAAGCTGTGGTATCTATCCAAGACTCCTTTCGATGTAACAGTATTTCAAGAAGCGGCTGGAGATCTTCTCGCGGCTCTGGACGGCATTCGCGGTCGCAGCAAGAAGATGGTCGTTTTAGATCTGGATGACACGCTCTGGGGTGGCGTGGTGGGCGATGTTGGCTGGCAGAATCTTCGACTCGGTGGCCACGATCCTGCCGGTGAGGCGTTCGTGGATTTTCAGAAAGCTTTGAAACGGCTTATGCGTCGCGGCATCATCCTGTCCATCGTCAGCAAGAACGAAGAGGCTGTCGCTTTAGAAGCTATCCGCGAGCACCCAGAGATGATTCTACGAATCGACGATTTTGCCGGGTGGCGGATCAACTGGCAGGACAAAGCCCAGAATCTGATCGAGCTCGTCTCCGAGCTCAATCTAGGAATGGACTCCGTGGTATTTCTGGATGATAGTCCATTTGAGCGTGCGCGTGTCCGCGAGGCACTGCCGCAAGTACTGGTGCCGGATCTGCCGAACGATCCGATGCGGTATCCGAGCTTCCTGTCGCGGATGAAATGCTTCGATAATCCTTCCGTGAGTTCGGAGGACCGGAGCCGCACCAGAATGTACGTTGCGGATCGTGCACGCACAGAATCGCGAAAGCAGATCGAATCGCTCAACGAGTGGCTCGCTATGCTGGGCCTGGGTGTTGCAGTGGAGCCGCTCAGTGCTAAGAATCTCGAACGGGCAGCCCAACTCTTCAACAAGACCAACCAGATGAACTTGAGTACGAGAAGACTGTCGGTTGTGGAACTTCTCACTTGGGCGCAGGCGGAAGGACACACACTGTGGACGTTCCGCGTGTGGGACCGCTTTGGCGACTATGGTTTGTGTGGCATCGGCAGCTTGGTGCGAGACGGAACCGTTGGTCAAATCGTAGACTTTTTGCTCAGTTGCCGCGTTATGGGCCGCGGGGTCGAGGATGCGATGCTGGCCGCACTCCTGCAGCGCGCGCGAGAGAGCGGGTGTGACACGGTCTGGGTAGATTACGCCCCGACGGCCAAGAACTTACCCTGCAAGAAGTGGCTGTATAATCTGACGGCGGTCGCGATCGAAGGCAATCGGCTAACTTTTTCCCTAAACCATGCGACTGCTTTTCCGGCTCACATCAAAATGAGTCTTACGGAAGTGAACGAGCGAATCTGTGTTTAAACGGATCTTAAACCGAATTCTCCATCTACTTGCCCGGACTCTTCCCGGCGCGACCAGTGTTCGTCCAATGCTGCATCGTTTGCGCGGTGTGCGTATTGGGAAAGGGGTGTTCGTCGGGGATGACGTGTATCTCGAGAACGAGCACCCGGAAGCAGTGGAAATCCAGAGTGGAGTGCAGATCAGTGTGCGAACGATCATCCTGGCACACACGCGAGGTTCGGGGAAGGTAATAATCGAGAAGGACGTGTTCATCGGGCCGAACGCTGTGATTGCCACATCCGGCGACCGGACTGTCCGGATCGGAGAGGGCTCGGTCATCGGAGCCGGCGTCGTGGTCAGCCATGATGTTCCCGCGCATGTGTTCATCGCCAGCACGCCGGCGGTGGCGGTTGCCACTGCTCTGGTGCCATTGAACAGAGCCGAGAAGATGGAGGATTTTGTGCGGGGACTGGTCCCCATAGGACGGCGAGTGAAGACGGGAACATCCACAACGGTTCCCGCCACTTCGGAGACGCTGCCATCTAGCCGCGGTTAAGTGTGGAGCCTAATGATCGAGAGAGACGAGATTCGAAACACAGTATTTCGAGCGCTAGCCCAGGTCAAGGAGCTCTCGCTCGATGAGAGCGGAGTGGCCAGTGAAGAATCCGACGTCCTGGTCGGAGATGGAGCGGGGTTGGATTCTATGGGCTTTGTCAACTTTGTGGTTGCTTTAGAAGAGGAGATGAGCCGGATAAGCGACCAGCCATTGAATCTTTTGGAATTGTTCAACTCGCCGGAGTCGAAGACAGCCCCGATCTCTACGGTTCGCCAGTTGATCGATTCTCTCTATCACCTACTGCAGCGCTGCCCGCTTTCCTGACCGCTCGAAGCTGGCGTTGGCCATTCTTTCCCGGTACAACGGGCCTACGCATATCGCATAGCGCAAACGACGATCCCATCCGCCTGGGTCCAATTGCCACTTGAAATGTCTTCCCTGACCGACGAAGTTGTTATCCTCTGCTGGAACACGCCAGCAACCTTGGATAGAAACGCCCAAGAGATCGCCGCGCTCCTGGGCGCGGAAGCCACATTTGTCTCCCTTACGGCCGAAGGTTTGAGCCGCGATGGGTGGACGAAATGGGTGCCCAAATGTGAGTGTCTAATTGTCGACGCGGAAACGCTGGCCAAGGTTTCCGAAGCAATGCATGACGATTGCACCCCCCTTCTCAGCTTGACCGAGTTGGCAGACCATGTCTTCATCTACGGCTTCCAACCGACGGTACGCCACAACACATTGCTGCGAACTTTGTCCCGGGGGGGTCTCATCGAAGTTCGGCCAATAGAAGACCGACATGCAAAGTTTCACGTCGCCGGGGGGCATCGAGAATGGTGTTTTCAGTTTTCGGGCCTCTCGTTCGGAAAGCCAGATCCAGCAATTGAGAATTCCTTTGTCGAGAGTTCGGACGCTGGTCGGCAGACGGTGCTCATTTGGGCCGGCGAGGCCCCTTTTCTTGTCCTTGCTAAGCACGGCAGGTCGCAAGTATTTTTCGTCGCCGGTCGAGAGTTGATTAATTTGAACGAACAAGTATCGCGCGAAGTTAGCTGTCTGGACTGGTTTTCACGATTCGTTCCGCTGGCGATGTTCCTGCGCGGAGCTCTCGGCGATCAGATTTGGCACAACGACCACCCGCAGGCCTGTTTCATCATTGACGACCCGCTGCTGAAGAAGCGTTACGGGTTTCTGGAGTATAAACGTCTCGTAGAGATGATGCGTCACCATAGCTTTTCCACCTGCATCGCCTTCATCCCGTGGAACTATCGCAGATCAAGCAATCGGGTCGGCGAATTCTTCTCATCCAAAGGCGTCATGCCGTCCCTGTGTGTTCACGGATGCGATCATACGGCTGCAGAGTTTGCAACCACCGAAGTGGAGTCGCTCCGCAGCAAGGCGCAACTGGCGCTCCAACGGATGCAAGAACACCAACTGATTTCCGGCGTGGCCTTTGACGACGTCATGGTATTTCCGCAGGGCTTGTTTTCAGCGGAAGCTGTCGCCGCTTTGAAAAAGGTGGGCTACTTAGCCGCAGTCAATACCGATCTCTACCCCTCGACCGAGCCAGGAGCCTTGACCATTCGCGAGATGCTGGATGTGGCGGTCACTAAGTTTGAGGATTTTCCGTTGTTTGGGCGCCGTTATCCCAACGAACTTGCTGAGTTTGCTTTCGACCTCTTTATGGCTAAGCCAGCCTTGATTGTCGAGCACCACGGTTATTTCCGAAATGGCTATCGCGCACTGGAAGATCTCGTCAAGGGATTGAACGCTCTTGATGAACGTCTTGAATGGACGAACCTGGCGACGATTTGCTCCCATGCCTGCTTAACACGAATGGCCGATGACGACGATGTTCGGGTGCGTTTTTACACCAGCCGCTTCTGCCTGAAAAACTATGGGGAACGGCGACAGAATTACCGTCTGTTGCAGAGGCGAACGGCAGACGGACCATTGCCCGTTTTGACTGTAGATGGTTCCCAGTGGGGCTACGAGCGCGAGAGTGAGGACTTGAAAATACGTTTGTCGTTGAATCCTGGGCAATCGGCAACGATTGCGATATCGCCGGCTGATTCAGCGCCCATCGGTCAAAGGTCAAGCAAAACGTCCGCTAATAAGGTGACGGTCACTCTTCGCCGCCTCCTGTGCGAATTCCGCGACAACTATGTCGACACGAACCGAATTCTGAGCGGCATCGTCTCCACGGTTCAGGACTTTCAGTCCCGGTATTAGGCGCCCAATCGGGTTGCGTTGACCTGACCAGCCTTATTCCAGCGATGCCCCCAAACCGGTCTCGCATGAAAAGTTTCCGCGTTCCCCATTGCTTCACTGAGGGTTACGAATGATTGAATGCCTTTTCACAATTGACTACGAAATCTACGGCAATGGCACCGGCGGGTTGAACGACTTGGTCTACGCACCAGCAGAACAGCTCAGTCACGTATTTCGAAAATGGAGAGCGCGCTTCGTCAATTTTGTCGAAGCTGCTGAGTTCCAGAAAATAGAAGAAGGCGGCACAGACCCTGCGATTAAGCGAGTAAAGCAGCAGGTACGAAATCTTTTTCAAGATGGTTTCGAAGTCGGCCTGCATCTGCATCCGCAATGGTGCAATGCCCATCTTGATCAGGGACGATGGCTCCTCGACTACAGCGAATACAATCTCTGCGCTTTACCTCGAATCAGAATTTCCCAGATTCTCGACCGCTCGCTCGACTACCTGCGGCACGTCCTCCATCAACCCGATTTCACACCATTGTCGTTTCGCGCCGGTAACTGGTTGTTCCAGCCCACTGAGGTTGCCGCCAGCGTCTTATCGGAACGAGGTATCAAAATAGATTCCTCAGTCTTTAAGGGTGGATTACAGCGCAATCACAAACTGGACTACCGGCGAGCCTTGAAAAATGGCTACTATTGGCCATTTAGCAGTGACGCCAATGAGCCCGACCCGAGTGGCCCCTTGGTGGAGGTTCCCATCTACACAGAGATGGTCCCGCCTTGGAAGATGGCGACTTGTAAGCGCATGAATTTTAGCGGAAATGTGGGTGCGTCCGGTCAAACAAGCCGTCGAAGGTTGAATCGTGTTCTCGACTTTCTACGGTTTCGGTATCCGCTCAAGTTCGATTTCTGTCGAATGACGCTCGGCGAACTAACGTCCATGATTGGCAGAGTGATTCGGGAAGATCGCCAGGACCCGGGATCCTATAGACCTCTGGTAGCCATTGGGCATACTAAGGACCTCACTGATCTAAACACTGTTGACGCTTTTCTGGCATTCTTGAGTGCCAACGGCATAGCAGTGACGACTTTCGAGGCAGCCTACCCCAAGCTGCTACAAGCGGGGGCTCAACCGGCGGCGCTTTCCATAACCGATCCGGGACAGGAGTGCGGGATGCCCTCCGGTTTCGGTAGCGGACGCTACTGATGAAAGCCGATTCGACGGGAACTCTGTTTTCAGAGAGTGCAAAGATTCAGCGTCCCAGCCTGAGCTACGTCCTGATAACGCCTGCACGAAACGAAGCGGAGTTGATTGAGCAGACCATCAAAGCAGTAGTGGACCAAACTGTCCGTCCGCTAAGATGGGTGATCGTCAGCGATGGCTCAGTCGATGGCACTGACGAAATCGTGCAAGCGTATTCCGCGGAGCACGCCTGGATCGTCTTCCTACGAATGCCAGAGCGCACGGAGCGCCATTTCGCCGGCAAGGTGGATGCTTTCAATGCCGGCCACGCCCGGGTAAAAGACTTACAATACGATGTAATCGGCAACCTCGATGCGGACATCACATTCGACGGGGAGTATTTTGATTTCCTGTTGCAGCAGTTTACTAGAAACCCCCGATTGGGTGTCGCCGGAACACCTTTTAGAGAAGAATCAGGTCAATACGATTATCGATTCACAAGTATTGAGCATGTCTCTGGTGCTTGCCAGTTGTTCAGGCGCGAGTGTTTCGAGGACATCGGCGGTTACGTGCCGATCAAGATCGGCGGCGTCGATTTGGTCGCGGTCCTCACTGCTCGCATGAAAGGATGGCAAACAAGGGCATTCCCGGAAAAGACCTGTCTTCATCACCGCAAGATGGGAACTGCGACACGAAGTGCTCTAATGGTTGCCCTTAAAGGAGGCTACGGCGACTACATGCTCGGAATGCACCCGCTCTGGGAGATTGTTCGCCTGCCTTACCAGATAACTAAGTCGCCGATTGTCTTTGGCGGTTGTCTCCGGTTAATAGGATTCTTCTGGGCGATGGTGACACGAGCGGAGAGAATGGTTCCCGCCGACCTCGTTCGGTTTCGAAGGGCCGAGCAGATGCAAAGACTGCGTGACTTCATCAAGCGAGCGATACCCCTGAATTGTTAACGACGAGAGCCGTCTGAGCGATGGAGTCCCAGAACTGCAACGCGTTAGTTTTTACAGTGTGTCACTCCACACTCTGTCCTCGCGATCACAATCAGGCCCTTCGCACAAAACTTGGTATGTAATATGCGGCTCATAACGAAACACACACTTACTAAGATGGTGCAGAAAATACTGTGGGTCTATTTAACGAATACATTTATTGTCACAGACTCGACCGTCTTAAGAATCAGTAAACCTTCGAGTAGAATCGTTCTGATATCGATCACACACGATAATTGCCTTCGGGTGAATGAGTTTAGAGACGAAGATCGAGTCGCCGAATATAGGGACAAGCTTGCACACAGAGAGATAGGTTTCTTTTGTGAACTCGATGGCAACGCGGTAGGAAGCATTTGGGCTAGCATCAATGAATCCGAAGTACGAAAGATTGTAAGAATGTACATGCCGCTTATGCCGAAGGATGCTTTGATTCATGACGTCGTAACCGGAGAACGTTGTCGCGGAATGGGAATAGGCCCGTTCATGGTTGGCGCGCTTGCGTCGATACTACTGAATGAATATGGAGTCAGCAGGGTCATAATTGATGTCAACGTTAAGAACGTCCCGTCGCTGCGAATGATGGAGAAGGTAGGGCTGCAAATAAAGGAGCGAGTGTTGTATATATCCGCGTTCGGAACGTTGGTCGGGGAGAAACTTCTAAAACGATATGTCTGATCCGCAGGGCTGAATCCGACGCCTATCCTCCGACGGCAAGTCGTCGCTCTGGCGGTTTGGGCGGGTCGGATGGTTGACTGTACAAGGGAGAATCACAGCTAGCTAGACATCAACCGTTCAAGGAAGAGAACGGTTCTCAGAATGGAATGATGTGAAAATGGTGGCCATCCCGGTCGAGATAAACTGGCATTCCGATCTACCCGTATACGCTTCCAAGGCCTTTTTGAAGACAGTTGGCGACGAATGCGGATGGATTGGCGGTGCTAACGAGTCTGGGAAACTTCGCTGCGTATTGCCCTACAGCATCATCCGAAGGACCGGCTTACGCATGGTGCGCTTTCGAGTTGAGACCATTCCGCTAAACGGAGGGTTTGACGAGCGTGAGGAGAAGTCGTTCTTGAATAGCACGATTGATTATTTCCGTTCAACCGATGCTGATCTGATCATTCCCTCAAATAATACTGCTCTTTTTCGAACCTATCCGGATGGTGCACTTGCTGCGCCGTATGGCACCTTTATCAAGAACCTGGACCAATCGGAGGAAGCACTGTGGAACGAAGTAGCCAGCGATTATCGGCAGAATATTCGAAAAGCGACCAGGGCGGGAGTGCACATTAAGAGCGGGACGGAGTATCTCGATAGTGCATACAACCTCTTTGCGACCACGCTGAGGAGATCTGGCGCGGATATTATCAAGAACCATGAAGACTTTAGGAAGAGCGCTCTAAGTCTCGGCGAAAACATCAGAATATTCGTTGCGGAATGTGACGGTGTGATCCAAGCGTGTTTAGTATCTCCTTTCAGCCAGCACACCGCCTATGACTGGTATAGCGGCACAGTTGTTAAACCAGTTAGGGGGGCAATGCACTTGCTTATTTGGGAGGCGATTCGGGAGTTCCGTGTGATGGGCGTCAAGCGCTTTAATTTCCAGGGTGTCCGAATCAATCCCGAAAAGGGATCGAAGCAAGAAGGCATCATGAACTTTAAGATGCGTTTCGGTGGGAAGCTGGTTCGGGGATATATGTGGAAATATCCGTTGCATCCTCTGAAATCGATCGCGTATTCGTTGGCGGTCAGACTGTTGAAAGGTGGCGATATTGTTGACCAGGAGCGACATAAGCTCGTCGGCTATAAGCGCCCCGAGTAACCGTCGAGACAGGTCAGAGTCGTGCTGGGAGAAGCAATGGTTTTAAGGAGTCTCGGTGGTTGAGGCTACCGCGACATTCAAGGGGCGTCAGTTTATTGTGTTGCCAAGAAAAGAGTACATGAGTCGGTGAACCTCTACGCAAACTGCAGGCCAGGATTGTTTGACAGCAGCATCTCATTGCTGATGGACGCTACAGGCACGCGTTCGGAGGGGCCTGCGCTGTCATCTGGGCCGCCAGGCGTTAGCGGCGGACCGCCTGACACGGGTCTTTTGATCATCAACGCAGATGATTGGGGGCGGGCGCATGATGCGACCGAGCGGATCTTGGAGTGCTTCCTTTGCGGAACCGTTTCCTCGGTGAGTGCTATGGTTTTCATGAGAGATTCAGAGCGAGCCGCGGCGATGGCACGAGAATCCAAAATCGACGCTGGCCTTCACCTCAACTTTACGACGCCTTTTACGGCATCGGAGTGTCCCGCACTGCTCGTGGAACGTCAGCGCAAGCTAGCGGGCTACTTGCTTCGACACCCTTTGTCCCAGGTGTTCTTCCATCCCGGACTCACTCGTTCCTTCGAATATGTGGTGGCAGCGCAACTTGAGGAATTCAGCCGACTCTACGGAGCAGCGCCGCAGCGACTCGATGGCCACCATCACATGCATCTTTGTGCCAATGTGCTATTCGCACGGATACTTCCATCGGGAACGTTGGTCCGGCGTAACTTCTCGTTTCGTCCAGGAGAGAAGAGCTTGCCGAATCGTTTCTATCGCAAGATGGTGGACCGAATGTTGGCCTGTCGCCACCCGATCGTGGACTTCCTGTTTCCGCTGCTGCCGCTTGAGTCAACAGATCGCCTACAAGAAGTGTTCTCCCTTGCGCGCAGGTCTGTCGTCGAAGTGGAAACACATCCTGTCAATCCTGCAGAACATCGTTTCTTAACCGAAGGTGAAATCCTTCGTCGCACACAGGATATTCCGATCGCGTCTAGTTTCGCTCGTCCGAGACCATGGCAGGTCGGGAGAGGTGTGATGGCTGGAAGTCAAGAGTAGACATGGTTCAATACTTCGATTGTGCCCTTCGGCCGGTAGCCCATCCGAAAATACAGGCGCGTGGTCGAACGCAGTGAGCAATCGTATGGAGCATATCAATGTGTGCATCTGCGCTTACAAGCGCCCGCAGTTGTTGAAGCGCTTGCTGGAGGAACTTGAGGACCAGGATACCTGCGGCGTATTCACGTATTCGATTGTAGTTGTGGACAATGATCGCCTGGAGTCTGGCAAAGCCGTTGTAGCAGACTTCGCGGTGCAGTCGCGAGTTCGTGTTCGCTACTGTGTGGAGCCTCGACAGAGCATAGCGTTGGCTCGCAACATGGCAGTTCAGAATGCGGAAGGAGACTATGTCGCGTGGATCGACGACGATGAGTTCCCAGCCAAAAACTGGCTTCTCACCTTGTTCAAGGATCGCGAGCGATATCAGGTGGATGGCGTTCTTGGAGTTGTGAAACGCCACTTCGACGAAACTCCGCCGGAGTGGATTAAGAAGAGTCACTTTTATGAGCGCCGCATTAACCCTACGGGCACGAACGTTGATTGGCTGGAAGCACGAACGGGCAACGTACTGGTGCGAAGAGAGGTTTTCAGAAACGGCGACCAGTTGTTCCGACCAGAGTTTCGAGCCGGCGAAGATCAGGACTTCTTCAGGAGGATGATCGAAAAAGGCCACACGTTTATCTGGTCCGCGGATGCAGTGGTGTACGAAGTCGTTCCCCCCGCGCGCTGGAAGCGGAAGCATATGTTGAAAAAGGCGCTGCTTCGCGGAGCAACCGCCCAGCTTCAGCCCAGTTGCGGTGTGCTAAGCATTGCGAAATCGCTCATCGCCGTTCCAATCTACGCAGCTGCTCTGCCGATTGCGTTAGTGCTGGGCCATCACTGGTTTATGACTTTATTAGTCAAGTTGTGTGATCATCTCGGAAAGCTGTTGGCTGTTGTCGGCATTAATCCAATAACCGACCAATACGTCACCGAGTGATAGTCAAGATATCCTGTTGTGTGGTTGTCCGTCGCAGCACAGTTAGCAACTTATGATTAATAACTCTATCGAAGTCAGCGTTAAGGGACAGTGGGTAAGAGTGCCGGCGCTCAAGATTAACGGGGTCATGATCGTCATGCCGAAGGGCCGAGTGAGGATAGCCGTCGTTCGTGACGAGGAGTGGCTGGAAACGGAACTGCAGGATCCTGAGTTCTGTGTGAAGGAGCTGAAGAAGAAGAGATCAAAAGGACTACGCCCTGATATTTTTGCATTTTCGCAAAGAATTCCGGACATAACGCCTAAGTACACGTATCCGATGGAAACAGATAGCGTTGCCGTTGCTCAGTTCGCCAGTTTTGATGACTGGTGGAATCGACTACCGCAGGAAACCCGCAAGAACGTGAGGAGAGCATCGAAGCGCGCAGTGCAGGTCGATGTCAGGCCGTTTGGTGAGGATGTGGTCAAGGCAATCATGGACGTTAACAACGACTGTCCTATGCTACAGAGACTGCCGAACATTCACTATGGTAAGAGCATTGAGCAATTACGCAAGGACTACGCGTCTTTTGTTGAGCGCTCCGACTTCATTTGGGCATACTGTGGTGAGGAAGCGATCGGGTTTCTGAAGTTGGTTTACAGAGGGAATATTGCTTCCGTACTGAACTTGACAACAAAACCCAGCCATTACGACAAGAGACCGGCCAATGCGCTGATTGCCAAGGCCGTCGAACTTTGTGTCGCGAAAGGGATCTCGTATCTGACTTACGGCATGTTTAACTACGGCAATAAGCGGGCGAGCCCGCTGCGGGAATTCAAGAGTCGTAATGGATTTGTCGAAATGCTGGTACCCAGGTTTTACGTGCCCTTAACTACCTGGGGAAGGGTTTGTGTAAAATTGAAACTGCACCGGGGGCTTCACGGAATTCTTCCTCACGGTGTCATCACCGTTGGCGTCAATGTGCGAGCGAAGTGGTACGACTTCCAACAATGGCTGAGCCGGCGTAGCTCAATGTCAGAGCGGCCGAACCGTAATCGGCAGATGGGGCGTTCAAATCCTCCCGCCGGCTCCAATGTTTGACGTCCCCGCCGAGTTACGGACCATCTGCCTCCAGGTACTCTCCAATCTGCATTGATCCGACATGCCAGGAATCGTAGGCTTGTTAACTGGAAGGCCGCGTGCATGGGCCGAACCGCAATTGCAGCGTATGGTTGCGGCCCTTTGCCACGAGCCCTTTTATGCCACGGGAGCGTGGATTGATGAGTCCTTGGGTGTCTATGTGGGGTGGATTGCTCGTAAGGGGTCCTTCTCGGACGGAATGCCGCTTTATAACGAACGACGAGACGTTGTTCTCGTTTTTTCGGGGGAGGAGTTTCCTGAGCCGGGAACTGCTCTCCGATTAAAGGAGCGGGGGCACGTGCTGGAGACGGACGGAGCCTCGTATCTTGTCCACCTGTACGAGGAGGGCCAATCCTTTCCGGCCGGATTGAATGGACGGTTTCACGGACTACTGATAGATCTTAGCCGCGGGAGTGCCATCCTTTTCAATGACCGGTACGGCATGCACCGGATCTACTATCACGAATCGAGAGACGCTTTCTATTTTGCGGCGGAAGCCAAAGCCATCCTGGCTGTCCGGCCCGAACTCCGAAGGCCGGACCCACGGGGTTTGGGGGAGTTCGTGGCGTGTGGGTGCGTGTTAGAGAACCGGACCTTGTTCGAGGGTATCCGTGTGTTGCCGCCTGCGGCCAAATGGGTTTTTCAGGGTGGTTCGGTCGAGCGGAAGAGCAATTACTTCGAGCCGCGGGAGTGGGAGGACCAATCTCCCTTAGAGTCGGAATCCTACTACCATGCGCTGCGCGAGGTTTTCGCGCAGAACTTACCCCGATACTTTCACGGTCAGGAGCGGGTTGGCATGTCCCTCACGGGCGGACTGGACACCCGGATGATCATGGCTTGGTGGAAGCCTCCGCAAGGATCGTTGCCCTGCTACTCCTTCGGGGGGATGTTCCGGGATTGCCAGGACGTCGTCATAGCACGGAAGGTAGCCCAAGCGTGCTCGCAGCCTCACGAGGTGATCCCCGTCGGTGAAGAGTTTCTCTCCAACTTTCCGCACTATGCGGAGAGGACGGTATATCTTACAGACGGATGTCTCGACCTGAGCCATTCCCCCGATCTCCATGTGAACGAGCGGGCCCGGAAGATCGCGCCCATCCGAATGACGGGAAACTATGGTAGCGAGATTCTCCGCCCGGTCGGACCTGCCTTCAAACCCGGAGAGCCTACGCCGGGGCTCTTCAATGCGGAGTTTCTGTCTTATGTTCGCGCATCCAACCAGACGTATGCGGGGTTGCGTCGGACGCACCCGGTTTCGTTTTCCGCCTTTCGGCAGGCTCCGTGGCACCACTACGGTTTGCTCGCTCTGGAACAGACTCAGGTGTCGGTGCGGTCCCCTTTTCTGGACAATGAGTTCGTTCGCACGGTCTTCCGTGCGCCGAAGGCGACGCTCGCCAACCACAACATTTCGCTCCGCTTGATCGCCGACGGAGATGCGGCTCTTCAACGGATCCGCACCGACCGCGGATTGGCCGGTGACCAAGGACGTCTGCACGCAGCACTCTCGCGGACCCTCCTGGAGTTTACCTTCAAAGCGGAATACGCATACGATTACGGCATGCCCCAGTGGGTGGCGCGGATCGATCATCTCTTGTCACCATTCCACCTCGAACGACTCTTTCTCGGCAGGCACAAGTTCTACCATTTCCGAGTATGGTACCGGGATGCCCTCTCCCGGTATGTTCGGGAAATGTTACTCGATCCAAGCGCTCTCTCTCGAGCATACCTGAACCGCAATGGAGTTGAAACGGTGGTACGCGCCCACCTCAAAGGAGATCGGAACTACACCACGGCTATCCACAAGCTCTTGACACTAGAACTGCTTCATCGCCTCTTCCTCGATGGGGCCATCCAAACCCCCGTGGGGGCATGATCGCATGTGGACAGGAAGAAAAGCGTAATTTGCATTCATGCGGGAATCTTTGCTTCATAGGATTTACCGCCATCGGGCTTGGATGTTCGATAACGGTGGAGACGAATGTTTGCACGGCATCTTCCCTCGACCTGAGATGACTAGGCGGCTTGCGCAAGAGATACTTGTGGAGAGACGATAAATGGGCGCGCGTATTGCCAGTTTTGTGTTTGCGCTCGGCATCCTGGGGCTTTTCGCCCTCGATCACAATCCGAAGCAGCGGACTTCCAAAGCCCTTTGGATCCCGGCACTCTGGGTCTTCATCGCCGCGTCGCGATCGGCATCTCAGTGGCTATCGAGTCTTGGAAGCGGTGGTGCTGTGCCATCGCTGGAATCCACTGATCAGTTCCTGGAAGGAAGTCCCATCGACAGGTTCATTCTGACTGGGCTGTTGGTTGTTGGTCTCATTGCCCTCGTCCGGAGAGGAACGAAGGTTTTAACACTTCTGGGAGCGAACGTACCGATCTGCCTGTTCTTCTTCTACTGCGGTGTAAGCATCCTCTGGTCTGACTTTCCAGACGTGGCGTTCAAGCGGTGGACGAAGGCCCTGGGCGACCTGGTGATGGTTTTGCTGGTCCTTACCGATCTTGATCCGTCCGCCGCAGTGAAGCGGCTGCTTTCACGGGTGGGTTTTGTGCTGGTGCCCCTTTCTGTCCTGTTCATCAAGTACTATCCCGACTTGGGGCGAGGATACCGTCCATGGATATGGACGCCCTATTACACCGGTGTTACGACCAACAAGAACGAACTCGGGTATCTCTGTCTAGTCTTCGGACTCGGAACCTTGTGGCGTTTTCTCGAGGCATGGCGGGATAGACATAGTAGAGTCAGACGACTGATCGCTCATGGCGTAGTTCTGGCAATGGTTTTGTGGCTGTTCTGGATGGCAAATTCGATGACATCCTTCTCTTGTTTCCTGATGGCCAGTGTCTTAATGGCACAGTCGAACTTTCGAGTTCTGGCCGGGAGGGCGTGGGTTGTGCATGTTCTGGTAGGAGCGATCCTGGCAGTATCCGTGTCGACCCTATTCCTCGATCTCGGGTCCGGCCTCTTGGAGACCATGGGACGAGATCCTACTCTCACGGGCCGGACTGAAATCTGGCATCGGGTTTTCGGAATGATGAACAACCCACTGTTCGGGACTGGCTTCAGCAGTTTCTGGCTGGGGAAGCGACTCGAGACGATGTGGAGCCTCTACTGGTGGCACCCGAGGGAAGCTCATGACGGCTACGTTGAGGTCTACCTGAACCTCGGGTGGGTGGGTGTGGTCCTGTTGACTGGCGTGCTGGTGACGGGTTACCGAAACGCCATCGCCGCGTTTCACAGAGATCTGGAGACAGGCAGACTAAGGGTGGCGTATTTCGTGGTCGCGGTGGCTTACAACTTTACGGAGTCAGCCTTTGGGACGATGAACCTCGTATGGATTTTCTGCCTCTTGGCGATAGTCGCTGTTCCGGGAGGTTGGGTGCGAATCAAGCCCAGGAAAGCCGTAGCGGCACTTGCACCCACCGTATCTAATCCACTCGTTTATCAGCGCTTCAATGAAGTTTGATGTCGTTCTGGCCGCCGTGAATGCGGAACGGTACGTCGCGGCCGGCCTGCCGGTTATCTAACTAACGCACCGACGGTATAAGGTAATGAACAAGTTGAAAATCGCTTACCTGATGTTTGCATATAAGAATCCTCAGCTGCTCAAGAGAGCGATCGGAACGCTTTCGTCGGAAGACTGCGCGTTTTTCATTCATATCGACCAAAAAAGGAGTATTAAGGACTTTTCTCGGATTAGCGGAGAGAATGTTTTGTTTAGCGAGAAACGCCTACCCGTGTATTGGGCCGAATTCTCCGGAGTCAGGGCGATACTCCTGTTAGTTCGAGAAGCGTTGGAGAGCCAACAAAGTTATGATTATCTTGTTCTTCTCAGCGGCAGCGATTATCCGCTAAGGAGCAGCAAGTATATCCACTCATTCCTGGAAGAGAATCGCGGTTCAGAATTCATGAGCATCGTGAAAGTGCCCAATGAGGCAGCCGGCAAGCCAATTTCTCGGGTGAACACGCTGAGGCTGCAGTCCAACAAACCAGTGCGTCGATTTGCCGTAAGGGCATTGGCAAAGCTGGGTTTGGCTCAACGCGATTATAGGAAACACCTGGGGACCTTGCAGCCCTATGCTGGCAACACTTGGTGGGTTCTGACGAGAGACGCGTGCCAATACATATTGGAGTTTGTGGAGCGTAATCAACACATCCAAGAGTTTTTTGAAACTGTGTTTGCACCTGAGGAGTTGTTCTTTCATACCATTTTGGGCAATTCGGTATTCAGCCCTCGAATTCGGCGAAACCTGGTTTATGAAGACTGGTCGGCCCGGGGTGCGCACCCCGCCATGATTAGCGATCGGCATTTAGCACTTTTCGAAGCGCAAAACAGATTCTGTCTTAACGATGTCTACGGTTCTGGGGAATTGTTGTTTGCACGAAAGTTTTCTGACGACAGTCTGAATTTGCTGCAACGAATTGATGACATGATAGCGCGAAAGGGAGTGCATTGAACCTCTCTTGCCCCGAGAAGGCAAGTTGTCCGAAAGGTCATGGCCGAAGGCCGACTTGGCTTGGCGCTTTGGACTGTTGCACATGCACTAGTGTGTATTTGCACACTTGTCTCCGTCGCGTAAACTCTTCGGTAGGGTGACTTGGATTGGGGGCGAAGAGTGAAGACTTTGGCTAGAGCTGGGTTCCTCTCGATCCCCACGGGCCACTCGTTGCGGGTCCGGGAAACGGACCTGACCGAGGCAAATGATGAGACGTAAGAGTTGGTTTCCTCCTCCCATTATTTATTTCATTCTATTTCTCGGCGTGTCTTCTCACGCCCAGAACTGGAAGAATATCCTTCCGGCCGGCACTGCGATTGACTGGTCCACCGCGGGGATCCCCGGCGGAATCCCCACGAACTGGACACAATCAGGCTCTACGATTGCAGCCACAGGCAGCGACCAGACAAGCGCGATTCAGTCCGCGTTGAATACTTGTAGTGCAGCCGGAAACAAATACGTGCAATTGGCCGCCGGTACCTTTGTTATCAATGGAGTGATCTATGCCACAGGGAACTGTTACCTCAACGGCATGGGTGCAGACCAGACCATTCTCATCATTCACAGCACTTCCAATAATGGTGCGATTCAGATGGGTTGGCCCTGCACAAACTGCGGAGCGACGGTCCCTCTCATCAACACGGCCAATGATGTCTCGATTACCAGTGGGGCCACGGCGGGCTCCCAGAGCATCGTGGTCAGCAGCGCTGCGAATATCGCGGTTGGCAAATACCTCCACGTTACAGAGTTGAACGAGAGCTTTGTTTCTCCCGTGGGCGATAACGGAACCTGCAACTTTTGTGATCTCTATGGGGGAACACGAGCGCTTGGCCAAATTGTGGAAGTTACTTCGGTGGCGGGTACAACCATCGGAATCTCGCCCGGACTTTACCGCGCGATGAACAATTCACCCAGAGCCACACCCTTCACGTCACTGAAGTACGCGGGCATCCAAAACCTGCAAATCTACGCCAATAACACAGGAGCGGGCTCCAGTATCGTGATGTACCAGTGCGCATACTGCTGGGCCAGCGGAATCGAAGCGAACTACACTGACGGCGATTACGCCGATGTGAACTTTGGCTACCACGATGAAATCGTAAACAGCTATTTTTCGAATGCCTACAATCACGGCCCCGGTCAGTTCGACGGAACGATCGACATCCGATCGAAATCGTCCGGAGTACTCGTTCAGAACAATATAATGGAGCGCAGCCACGGCTCCGTCATGTTCGAATGGGGAGCATCGGGCAATGTCGTCGCCTACAACTACACCCTGGGGAATTTCACTTCTGGTTCGCCGAATGCCTTGTCGTCCAGCATCGATCTTCATGGTGCTCATCCTGAGTTCAACCTGACCGAAGGTAACATCGGCAGTTCGTATGCGGCAGACGGTACGTGGGGGTCGAGCAGTCACAACACGTCGTTCCGAGACTGGTACAAGGGGACTTTCAAGGCTTGTAATCCACTGTCAGGACGAGGCACGGTCGTCTGCACGCCCACCGGCATTCAAGGGAGCCCAGGGGTCAACGGCTGGTGGGAAGTCCAGCAGAACTGGACGGTGGCTCTGCAATTCCTCTCGACCAGCTACAACCTAGTGGGCACGATTGCTGGTTCGCAGGACTTGGCGAATCTGCTGATCAACAACACTCCAGGCTATCCGCAACCAACGGTGGACCGAGTGGTAGCCGTGTGCGGACCAGCACAATGCGGGACAAACAGCCGCAGCTACGATCAGATTTCCTACGGCATCACGGCAGGATACTACGGTGCGGACAGCGGAGGCTCCGGGAACGATACTCTGGTCCCCTACAATACGCTGTTCAAGCATGGCGTCATGGCACCCTCGCAGGCGATTTTGTGGACAAATGGGGTAACGCAAACGCTGCCGGCCTCCTTCTATCTCAATGCAAAGCCGAGTTGGTTCGGCAATGCGCCTTGGCCTCCGATCGGGCCGGATGTGACAGGCGGGCTGGCCAATGCCTACGGTTATGCGCATGCCATTCCGGCCGAAGTTTGCTACGAGAACGTAATGGGCGGAACCGACGGCACTGGTGGTCCTCTGACGTTCAACGCGAACACTTGCTACGGCAATTCGCCTCCGCCTCCTTCCCCTCCGCAGGAGCTCACGGGCGTTGTGCACTGATCCCCGCACGGAACACATGCGGCGCGGTTCCTGACGTGTTGCTGAAATGGAGGTAAGCTTTTCGCAGGGAGGCATTCAGCTGCTAGGTTGCGAAGCTCATCCGATTACGTCCAACTTGCAGTCGAGAATGATTGACTCGAAATAGCGCGTGCACCGTCGAAGTCTTCTGGCCGACAGAAGAAGTTGACACACCTGTCGCAAGAATTCGACCACGGGGACTTGACGGAAACCTTCCCGGGATTGCACGGTTTCGTGGGCGCTATCCCACTCTGCCGGAGCATCATCAGCGACGGAATCCTAAGATCAGGCTCGCGCATTTCGCCGCGTACCCGCCTACAATTCTAATGAGTCAGCGACCAGGACTATGAACCCCGTGTGGATATTCTTTCCCTTGGCTCCAGCTGCCGTTGCGATAGCGTCCCTGCCGCAAGGTGTTACTTCCCTCGGCAGCACTCACGACTGTGGCGGGTATGACCCACAAGTTGAGCACTTGCTCGGCGTTGCGTCATGTGAGGAGGGGATTTGAAGCCGTTCGATGCAAGCGGAGAGTTCCAGTTCACTCCTGACCAGGTGCCTCGACTTGCTGTCCGCGGCGCGGGCGCCACGGTACTCTCCTCGGCAGTCGGCTTAGCGATCCAAGTCATCTCGACGATGATCTTGGCCCGGCTCTTAGTACCCGAAGATTTCGGGGTGGTGACCATAGTTACCACGTTTAGCATACTGCTTGGAAACTTTGGGTTGAACGGATTCACCGAGGCGATTCTCCAAGCGGATAAGATCGGTCATTCTTTAGCGAGTAACTTGTTCTGGATAAACGCGGGAACAGGTCTCATCCTGACGATCGGATTCGCCGCATCGGGGTCGCTGCTGGGTCGCCTATATGGCGATGTGCGCGTAACGCAAGTTGCCGTCAGCATGTCAGTGACGATATTTGTCACCAGTCTCTCGGTGCAGCACCTCGCTCTACTCAAGCGGGCTATGCGATTCTCGGTAGTTTCCGCTAATGATGTATTTGCCCGCGTTGTTTCCGTGACCGTGTCGATTATCCTCGGCTGGGCAGGGTGCGGATATTGGGCGCTGGTGGTGGGATCCATCGTGCTGTCACTCATCACGTCCCTGGGTGCTTGGTCCTTGTGTCGGTGGGTCCCCGGTCTCCCCCGTCGCGTGGCCGGCACCGGCTCGATGGTACGGTTCGCGATGAATACTTATGGCCGCTTTAGTGTCAACTATTTCTCTCGGAACTTGGACAATTTGCTGGTGGGTTGGCGCTTTGGCGCATCTTCTCTTGGCTTTTACAAGAAGGCTTATGATCTGTTCGCATTATCCGTGAGCCAATCTACCGCACCGCTTACGAACGTCGCGGTGTCGGCTCTGAGTCGTTTCAGGGGAGAACCCAACAAGTACAGACAGCATCTTCTTAGTGCGCTATCGATATTGACATTCGTCAGTATGGGACTGGCTGCCGACCTTACTCTGGTGGGCAAGGACCTGATTCGCTTTTTATTGGGACCTGGATGGGATCCGGCCGGACGTATTTTCACCTTCTTCGGCCCTGGAATTGGAATTATGGTTCTCTACCATACGCATGGTTGGATCCATCTTTCCCTCGGAAGGGCGGACCGCTGGTTCCGCTGGGGCATTATTGAGCTGACGGTGACGGGGTTGCTGTTTCTGCTATTCCTGCCATGGGGTGCGCTGGGAATCGCGGCGGCGTGGACCGCATCGTTCTGGATCCTGACGTTTCCGGCGTTGTGGTACGCGGGCCGACCGATCAAGTTCGGAATCGGACCGGTGTTTGGGGCGGTATGGAAGTACATCGCAGCATCGCTGCTGGCAGGTTGCGCATCTGCTCTAATCACGCTGAAAATTCCAGCCTTAGTCGCCCAGCCGGGTTCGATTGGCGCAGCGATACGGATGTTGGCGGTTTCGGCGTTGTTCGGGATTCTGTATCTGGGAGTTGTCATCCTGCTGCACCGAGGCTGGGCCCCGCTCGGCCAATTCGTGAGCCTCTTCAGAGGGATGGTCTCACTCGGTAGATCTGCTATCCCGTCCATTGCTGCCGTGGCGAGCCCTTCTAGGGTGGCATTTGCAGAGAGCGACGCTGCCACACCGCTGGTATCCATTCTCATTCCCGCATACAACGCGCAGGAATGGATTGCCGACACGTTACGCTCGGCCCTAGCCCAGACGTGGCCGAGAAAAGAAATCATCGTTGTCGATGATGGCTCCTCCGATCAGACCTTGACTGTCGCACGCCAATTTGAGGCGGCGGGCGTTAGGCTGATTACCCAGAGGAATCAGGGAGCGGCGGCAGCCAGGAACAAGGCCTTCTCTCTCAGCCGTGGGGACTACGTGCAATGGCTGGACGCCGATGATCTTCTGGCGCCAAACAAGATTGCCAAACAGATGGCGACGTTAGATGATTGTCCGAACAGGAGGCTTCTGCTTTCGTCGGCGTTTGGTCGTTTCAAGTACCGCCACGACAGAGCAGAGTTTGTTCCGACAGCACTTTGGTGTGATCTCTCTCCGGTAGAGTGGCTGCTACGGAAGATGGAGCAAAACGCCTACATGCAGACGGCCACATGGCTGGTTAGTCGTGAGTTGACTGAGGCAGCGGGTCCGTGGGACACGAGGTTGTTGGGAGACGACGACGGCGAGTACTTCTGTCGGGTCGTTCTCGCGAGCGATGGCACCAGATTCGTGCCGGAAGCAAGGGTGTTCTACAGGGCGCCTTGGATAAACACTCTGAGTTATGTCGGGGGTTCTGCGTGCAAGTTGGAGGCTCATTGGCTCTCCATGCAGTTGCACATCCAATATCTGCGGTCCCTGGAGGAAAGCGAAAGGGTGCGAGTTGCTTGCCAAACCTACCTGCAGACCTGCTTGATCTACTTTTTCCCCGAAAGGCCGGATCTGGTAAGGCATCTGGAACAGACCGCTCAGGATCTCGGATGTCGCCTGCAGCCCCCGCGTTTGCCTTGGAAGTATGCCGGGATTCGCTGTCTTTTCGGTTGGAGCAGAGCTAAGAATCTTCAAGCAATCCTAACGAGGTTTAGGTGGTCGATCGAGAAATCGTGGGACAAAGCGCTCTTCAAGATGGAAGGCCGGGAGGCCGCGGGACCGTTGGAAAGCTGAAATGATTTTTGGGACTGCTTCGAAAGCCCGCCGGCTCTTGAGCGCCGTGTGGATCCACAGAATACGATAGACAAGCGACACCTTGACAAGCAGTGGATATCCATTCAATAAATCCGCTTTCCGACAGCCGGTGGGATGATCTGGTGGGTCGGCACCCGAGGGCATCGGTCTTCCATGAAAGAGGTTGGTTGGAAGCGCTGGCTCGGACTTATGATTACGAACCGTTCGTGCTTACCAGCACGCCGCCTGGCGAGCCCCTCAGGGACGGCCTGGCTCTTTGCCGGATCTCGAGTTTGATTACTGGAAGCCGCGCCGTATCGCTGCCGTTCGCAGACCACTGCGAGCCCCTGCTGAACGGGAATGGTGACTGTTCTGAATTCGCGAGTTGGTTGCGAATGGAATGCGATCGCCAGCATTGGAGGTACGTCGAGCTCCGACCGCTGTCGTGGAATGCAAATTCAGATTGTTCGTTGCTGCCAATTCACTCCTATTTCTTCCATACTCTCGACCTGACAGCGCCGCTGGAAGAGATCTTCGGAGGTTTACACAAAGACTCAATGCAGCGCCGGATCCGACGAGGGGAACGAGCGGGACTCTCGTGCGAAGTTGGTTCGGAGGAACTTCTAGATGAGTTTTATCAGCTCATTCTAGTCACAAGAAGACGGCACCGCTTGATACCTCAGCCGCGTGACTGGTTCAGGAACCTGATTCGCTCGATGGGCGACGATATCCGGATCAGGGTGGCTCGAAAAGATCGCATTCCCGTTGCCGCCATTTTGACGCTGCGTCATCGGTCTACCGTGGTCTATAAGTACGGGGGCTCCGACGCACGATACCACAATCTTGCCGGCATGCCGCTTCTGTTCTGGAAGCTGATCGAGGAAAGCAAAGCAACGAATGCCGAAGAAATCGATTTCGGCCGTTCCGACTTGCACAACAAAGGGTTAATCTCATTCAAGGATCGGTTCGGGACAAGGAAGAAACTGCTGACCTACTTTCGGTATCCTGCGGGAGGAAAAGATATGATATCCGGTTGGGGTGCGTGTGCGATCCGTCAGCTATTTTCCATCTTGCCCCAAATCGTATTACCTGCTGCCGGAAGGATTCTGTACCGGCACATCGGGTAGGGTTGCCCCATCCGCAATCTATTTAGGTGGAGTTTGAAGCGACCAGGCATCACTTTCGCTGCACTTGTTGTAGTTGACACGGCATGAGCACCGAATGGCCGCGAGCGGGCGCCGCCCGCTCGATACGAGAAACACAAAGGTTCGCGGCGTGGCAGCCGTATTCCGATGTAGCGAACAAGGAAGACGCGTACATGTTGAACTGTGCCGTGAGGCAGCACTATCGCTGTCCCGCGAGCTTCTTGGATTTCCAACTACGTGGTGAGTTATCTTCTGACGAAGGCTACTTCCGATTCGGCGAGGATGCGATTTGCTATGGACGGTCCTGTGCTGGAACTCGCGAATCCTCTACTCATTCGGTTCTATATGACGGGCTCCGAGACACGATAATCGAGGAAGCCAAACTAAAGCTGCCGTTCGATCCCACCGGCGTTATTGAGAATCTTCGCCTAGAGCGTTATACGCATTGCCATTCGAGCAGCTATGAGCGGGCCCTCAAGAAACTCTATTATCAGGTAAGGCCGTTCACAAACCAGTGGGTGCGGAAAACGATCCAGAGGTTTCACGCCCGCGACTGGCGGAAGCTGTCGTTCCCCCGCTGGCCGGTGGACACAACTGTTGAGAACCTCTGCGAAGCGCTCATGCTGCTCTCCCTGGAGGCAAAAGGGACGAAGAGGATTCCATTTGTTTGGTTCTGGCCGCTTGGAGCTCGCGGCTGTGTCCTGATGACACATGATGTGGAGACCGAGACGGGGCGGGATTCTTGTCGAGATTTGTTGGATATCAATGATTCCTTTGGAATCAAGGCATCCTTCCAAATCATTCCCGAACAGCGCTATACAGTCCCGGCGAGGTTACTTGACCTAATTCGGAACCGGGGATGTGAAGTTAATATCCAAGACCTGAACCATGACGGGAGGCTATTTGACGACAAGAAAGAATTCCTGCGGCGGGTTGAGCTCATTCACGGCTATGCGGCGGAATATGGCGCGAAGGGCTTCCGGGCTGCTGTGCTTTACCGGAAGCCGGAGTGGTACGAGGCCATTAAACTGTCGTTCGATATGTCGATCCCGAATGTTGCGCACCTCGATCCGCAACGTGGTGGATGCTGCACAGTGATGCCGTACTTTATCGGTGACCTCGTCGAGCTGCCGGTTACTACGGTACAGGACTATACCTTATTTCACGTACTGAACGAGAGGTCGATCGATCTGTGGAAGAAGCAGGTCGGCTTGATTCTCGAGAAGTATGGCTTGGCAAGCTTCATCATTCATCCTGACTACGTTAACGGTGACGACACGAGGCCTGTGTACGAGGCCCTGCTTCGTTGGCTGCGTGAGGAGAGCGACAAACATGAGCTCTGGACTGCGCTTCCTAGCGAGGTTGACTCTTGGTGGAGAGTACGAAGCCGGATGTCCGTCGTCCAAGATGCGGATTCCTGGCGCATTGAAGGTGAAGGCGCCAATCGTGCGGTGTTGGCGTTTGCGACCAAAGTCAATGGGAAACTGGTCTATGAACTGCCAGATGGATGCCGAGCCAAACGCGTGCGCCAGTAAGTTCGCTTCCATCGGGGTGCAAGTCGCTTGAGTCCATGAAAAACACACCTAGATCCGAAGGGGCCTACACGAGGATCGTTCGGGCCACATGTGTTCTCGTCCTGAGCATCATCTTGGTAGCGGGTCTTTGGCCATTCCATGCTCCCCGCAACAATGTGAGTTGGGTAGTAAATGAAAATGGGTTGCGCTTCGGCCGGAATGGGTCGGCGATAACTCTAGGTTCGCTTCATCCAAATCGTCCGGCGACTGCACCTTCCTGTAGCTTAGAACTTTGGTTGCAACCTGGGCGAGTTAGCGGTGACAGCAGTATTTTTGCCATTGACAGCTCAGCAGATCCGAGGGCGCCTTTCTTGCTGCGGCAGTATGGCACTAGCATGGCCATTCAACATCATGTCGTCGACCAGCAGGGCATTGTCAGACGTCCTTGGTTCAAGATCGACGGTGTTTTCCATGATGGAGAGCAAAGCTTCATAACGATCACCTCGGACGAACAGGATACTGCGGTTTATGTCAATGGCGTTCTGGTTGCAAGGTCCGCGGAATTGGGCTTTACCAGGAGGGACCTTGCGGGACGCTTGGTGCTCGCGAACTCGACCGTCGACGATAGTTGGACTGGTCGGATTATGGGTCTGGCGATTTATGATCGAGAGCTGACATCGGCTGATGTTATGAGGCACTTCGAGAGCTGGATCTCGAACCATCAGCCAGCGCTCGCGGGAGAACCACGGCCACTGGCGTTGTACTTGTTCGATGAACGTTCCGGCATGACGGTTCACAATCAGGTCGACCCTACCACTGACTTGGTAATCCCGCATAACTACTTTGTGTTGCACCCGACGTTCCTGAATCCGACCTGGGTACAGTACTCACACATGGCCAACTTCTGGACGCGTTGGAGCGTTTGGCAGGACATTGGGGTGAATATCGCGGGATTCGTGCCGTTAGGCTTTGTTTTTCTCGCCTATTTGACCTCGGTTAGACCAATCAAACGACCAGTCCTGGTGACAGCCCTGTTGGGATTCTTCCTCAGTCTCGGTATCGAAGTGCTGCAGCGTTTTCTGCCAACTCGAGATTCGGGAATGACGGATCTTTTGACTAATACCACCGGTACTGTTCTTGGAGTCCTGCTCTACCGGCAGCCATTCGTGCAAACCCTGATCGCGCGAATGGTAACGGGCGCAAACTGGTCTCCCGACCTATCAGCGGCAGGCTCTGCCGAAAGCTTCTCCGAGCTTTAAGAAAGATATCATGTCGGTTTCAGTGTGATATCTCCCTGGAGGAGCCGGCAATATCCGGATCGACGCTCGTGTCAAGTTTCAATGTTGACCACGTCCAAGAGGAGACCCATAATGAGTTAGTGCCATATAGCCATCATCGGAGCAGGGCCATACGGTCTTTCGATCGCCTCTCACTTCAGGGTGCGCGGCCGTGACTTTCGGATCTTCGGTAGCGCGATGCGCACCTAGCTCACGGAAATGCCAAAGGCATGCGCCTGAAGTCTGAAGGTTTTGCTGATGGCCCGCAGGTCTTCGATTCGCTTTCATGATATCTTTCCTCGGAGGATCGCACTCCAGATGTGGTTTTGAATCCGATTCCTTACAATATGACCTTTCGCCAGACTAAACTACCGGGAGTTGTTGAGATTGAATTGCAGCTCAACTCCGACGAGCGCGGTTTTTTTGCGCGCAGCTGGTGCCAGAAAGAATTCCAAGATCATGGCCTGAACGGCAACCTCGTGCAGTGCAGCGTTTCGCTGAACGTTCGAAAAGGAACACTCCGGGGCATGCATTACCAGGCGGCGCCCGTTGCGGAGACAAAAGTTGTGCGCTGCACCGCTGGAGCGATCTACGACGTGGTGCTCGATCTGCGTGGGCAATCACCCACTTTCAAGCAATGGTTCGCCACGATGTTGAGTGCCGAGAACCGGCATTCACTCTATATCCCGGAGGGATGCGCACATGGCTTCCTGACGCTGACAGACGGGAGCGAGGTTCTCTACCAGATGTCGGAGTTCTACCATCCCGCCGCCGGACGCGGAATGCGGTGGGACGACCCGGCATTTCAGATTGCATGGCCAGAGAAGGTGGAAGTAATCTCTGAACGCGACAGGACCTACCCGGACTTCAAACCAAGGTGACCAGCCTACTGCAACAGCTCGACGAAGAATCGCTGGCAGAGATCGGCGGAGAGTTGCACCGGTTCGCCACTGAACTTTATCCGATTTGCCGGAGCATCACAGGAGATGGGATCCGTCGCACCCTGGAAATGATCGGGAAGAGAATCTCACTGCAGATCACGGAAGTGCCCACCGGAACCGCTGTATTCGACTGGACGGTCCCGAAGGAGTGGAACGTTCGAGACGCGTATATAAGGGACGCTAGCGGGAAACGCGTTGTTGATTTTCAACAGAACAGCCTGCACGTCTTGAACTACAGCACGCCAATCCATGCGAAATTGCCGCTGAGCAAATTGAGAGAGCACATGTTCACACTGCCAGACCGTCCGGATTGGATTCCATACCGGACGTCCTACTACAAGCCGGAGTGGGGATTCTGCCTGGCGCACAAGCAAATGCTGGCGCTCAGCGAAGGTGAGTACGAGGTAGGCATCGACACGACTCTGGAAGACGGGTACCTAACTTATGGAGAGTGTTATCTGCCGGGGCGGTCAAGCGAGGAAGTGTTGGTCTCGGTACATGCGTGTCATCCATCGCTGGCCAACGACAATCTTTCAGGTTTGACGGTCGCGACTTCCCTGGCGCAGTTGTTGGTGGGAAAAGAGCTTCGTTACTCGTACCGCTTTCTATTTATTCCCGGAACTATCGGCGCAATCACTTGGCTGGCACGCAACCGCGAAACCGCCGGTCGTATCAAGCATGGATTAGTGTTGACCTGCATCGGAGACGCGGGTGGGTTCCATTATAAGAAGAGCCGGAGAGGCAACGCCCAGATTGACCGGGCCGTGGCGCATGTTCTCCGTCACTCCGGCGAATCGTCAGAGGTGCTGGAATTCTCCCCTTACGGCTACGACGAACGGCAGTATTGCTCACCTGGCTTTAATCTTCCCGTCGGCTGTTTGATGCGGAGCGTCTGGGGGACCTTTTCTGAGTACCACACCTCGGCTGACAATCTCGGCTTCATCCATGCAGAGCAACTGGCCCGCTCGCTGCGTCTTTGTGTGTCCATTTTCGATGTGCTGGAGAATAACCGGTGCTATCTGAACCAGAACCCGTGCTGTGAGCCTCAGCTTGGCAAGAGGAATCTGTACCGCACGGCGGGAGGCGACTCGATTGACCAGGAGATCAACGCTCGGCTTTGGGTCCTGAACCTGTCGGATGGGGAGCACTCGCTGCTGGACATCGCCGAACGTTCCGGATTGCCTTTTCCCGCCACACGCGACGCTGCAGGGCTTCTCTGCGAGAACGGCCTGTTGTCTGAGATCACCGGCCGCACATAATCGCTGTAGAACCGAAAGTAAACAGTCCAAGGTTACCGATCCCTCCCGATCGGGCCATTGTCGCGGTTGCAGTCAGGTCTTACCATACTATTGAGTCGTTCAAGCTCAACCGGAAATGCCAAAGGTCGCTGATTGACAAGATTTCATCAGCCCGTTTTTTCACGATAGGAGTTGCATGAGAGTTCTACTTACCGGTCATAAGGGGTATATCGGCGCTGTAGCCGGGCCGATTCTACGCTCCGCCGGCCACGATGTGATCGGGTTGGATATCGACCTCTATGCCAACTGCGACTTTGGCGATGCGTCTTCTGACATTCCTGAAATCCGCAAAGACCTCCGCAACCTCAGCCGCACCGATCTTGAGGGTTTCGATGCAGTGGTGCACTTGGCGGCGTTGTCTAACGACCCAGTCGGGAACCTCAATCCTCAACTCACGTACGACATCAACCACCTCGCTTCTGTTAATCTGGCAAAGCTCGCGAAGGAGGCAGGCGTCACGCGCTTTGTTTTCGCGTCTTCGTGCAGCACCTACGGCGCTGCCGGTGATGATTTTCTGGACGAGAGTTCCGCTCTGAATCCGGTCACGCCGTACGGCGAGTCGAAGGTTCTGGTGGAACGCGACATCGCGCTACTGGCGAGCGACAGTTTTGCCCCGACCTACATGCGCAATGCTACTGCCTACGGCGTTTCTCCGCGCCTGCGACTCGACATCGTGTTGAACGACCTTGTGGCCTCAGCGCTCACCACTGGCCGGGTTTACATCAAGAGCGACGGCACGCCTTGGCGGCCCATTGTGCATATCCGTGACATTATTGCTGCCGTCGTCGCCGTACTCAATGCGCCCCCCGAAACGGTTCACAACCAGACCTTTAATGTGGGCCGCAACGACGAGAATTTTCGTGTTCGCGAACTTGCCGACATTGTTGCCGAAGTCGTTCCAGGTAGTCGCGTCGAATTTGCTCCCGGCGGAGGTCCGGACCTCCGTTGCTATCGCGTCAATTTCGACAAGATCAACCGACTGCTCCCGGCCTTCCGCCCGCAATGGACAGCGCGCAAGGGTGCTCAGGAACTCTACGACGCATATCGTAACCTGGGCCTCGCAGCCGCGGATCTGGAGCAAGGACGCTACGTCCGCATCAATGAGATTCGCCGTCTGCAGCAGGCGGGTCTGCTCGACCGTGACCTCCACTGGACCGACAAAGGCGCGGCAGGTCGCGGTAGGTGTGTGACTGAGATTGTGAATAAATCATGACCTCCACGACAGTTCTTCAGAAAGTTGATCCGCAGACCACGACCAAGACCTGTCGTTTTTGCGGCGCCGATCTGCACCGGACGTTTGTCGACCTGGGTATGTCGCCGCTGTGCGAAACGTATCCCTCTGCCGCCGAACTGAATCACGGCGAGGTTTACTATCCGCTCCACGTCTACGTCTGCGAAAAGTGCTGGCTGGTACAGCTCGAAGAATACGAAAGCGCGGAGAGTATCTTCAGCGACTACCCATACTTCGCCTCGTACTCGGACTCGTGGCTGAAGCATT
>ODAK010000648.1_pt1 | contig 39696 bp, 40 predicted proteins | sample 1539591 | NCBI WGS metagenome assembly ODAK01 (sample SAMEA3539303, study PRJEB22396) | soil metagenome | biome: tundra; feature: field; material: soil | place: USA | collected 2010-05 | depth 0.15 m | reverse complement strand
AGATGCTCGAGGCCGGGTTGTGGTTGAAGTCGACGCTGACGAGCGGCCCGTCGCTATAGGCCAGAAGGCCGGCAAGCGGCCCCGTCGTCGATGCATCCTTCATGATGGCGTTGATCTCTTCGACGCTCGTGTCGCGCGCTGCCAGAAAGGTGAGATCGACGATCGAGACGTTGATCGTCGGCACGCGGATGGCGTAGCCGTCGAGCTTGCCGTTCAGCTCGGGCAGGACGAGGCCGACGGCCGAGGCGGCGCCTGTCTTCGTCGGGATCATGCTGTGCGTGGCGCTGCGCGCCCGGCGCAGATCCTCGTGATAGACGTCGGTCAGCACCTGGTCGTTGGTGTAGGCGTGGATCGTCGTCATCAGGCCGCTGACGACGCCGATCTTCTGGTGCAGTGGCTGCACCAGCGGCGCCAGGCAGTTGGTCGTGCAGCTCGCGTTGCTGATGACCGTATCGCTCGCCTTCAGCACGCCGTGGTTGACGCCGTAGACGATCGTCGCATCGATGTCCTTGCCGCCGGGCGCCGAGATGATGACTTTCTTCGCGCCGCCGTGGAGGTGCGCCGAAGCCTTCTCCTTGGTCGTGAAGAGGCCGGTGCATTCGAGCACGACGTCGACGCCGAGATCCTTCCACGGCAGCTCGGCCGGATTGCGCTGGGCAAGAACCTTGATCCGGTCGCCGGCGCCGGCATCGGCGCCCGCGGCGGACACGACCATGAAGTCGCCGTCGACGCGCACGTGCCCGGGAAACGGCCCATGCGCCGTGTCGTGGCGCGTCAGGTGCGCGTTCGTCTCGGGCTTGCCGAGATCGTTGATCGCGACGATGCGGATGTCGTGCTTCTTGCCGCCCTCGTAGTGGGCGCGAAGGATGTTGCGGCCGATGCGGCCGTAGCCGTTGATGGCGACGTTGATGGTCATGATCGTTTCCTGGAGGCTGAGAGAACTTGAAGCACCGTCGCTGCGACGTTTTCCGTGGTGAAGCCGAAGTGTTTAAAGAGCACCGGCGCCGGCGCCGACTCGCCGTAGCGGTCGATGCCGACGACGGCGGCGCAGCCGTATTTCCACCAGCCATCGGTGGCGCCCATCTCGACGGCGATGCGCGGCACGCCCGCGGGCAGGACGTTCTCCTTCCAGGCGCGGCTCTGCCGATCGAAGACCGAGGTCGAAGGCATCGAGACCACGCGCACGGCGACGCCGCCGTTCTCCGGCCTGGCGAGCTGCTGCTGGGCGTTGAGCGCGAGCTGCACTTCCGAGCCGGTGGCGATGATCACGGCGCGTGGCTTGCCGCGCAGGCCGACTTCGCTCGGTTCAGCGAGCACATAAGCACCCTTTGCGATCGCGGCGAGCGTCGCTTCGGGCCGGGCTGCGTCGAAGCCGGGCTTCGGCGCGTAAGGCAGGTTTTGCCGCGACAGCAGCAAGGCGGTCGGCCCGTCGCTGCGTCCGATGGCTGCGCCCCACGCGGCCAACGTCTCGAGGGTGTCGCAAGGGCGCCAGACATCGAGGCCGGGAATCAGGCGCAGCGAAGCGGCGTGCTCGATCGACTGGTGCGTCGGACCGTCTTCGCCGAGGCCGATGGAATCGTGCGTGAAGACGTGGATGACGCGCCGCTTCATCAACGCCGCCATGCGGATCGCGTTGCGGCTGTAGTCGCTGAAAGTGAGGAAGGTGCCGCCGTAGGGAATGAAGCCGCCGTGCAGGGCGATGCCGTTCATGATCGCCGCCATGCCGAACTCGCGCACGCCGTAGTTGATGTGGCGGCCGAGGCGGCCCGAGCTGTCGCGCATCGGTGCGCCTTCGGCGGCGAAGCGAAGCGGCGAGGTCGAGCTGGTGTTCGTGAGGTTCGATCCGGTCAGGTCGGCGCTGCCGCCGAGCAGTTCGGGCAAGGCCTTGGTGAAGACCTCGAGCGCGAGCTGGCTGGCCTTGCGGCTCGCCACGGTCTCGGCCTTGGCGTGTGCCGCGACCGCGGCAGCGGCTATCGTTTTCTGCCAGTCGTCCGGCAGCTCGCCCGCCATGCGGCGCTCGTACTCGGCAGCGAGTTGCGGATGCTCCGCGGCGTACACGGCGAAGGCATCGCGCCACGCCGCTTCGGCGGCGGCGCCCGAGGCCCTGCCGTCCCAGGACGCATAGGCCTCGTCGGGAACGACGAAGGGCTCGTGCGGCCAACCGATCGCCGCGCGCGTCAGGCGGATCTCGTCGGCGCCGAGCGCCTCGCCGTGCGCCTTGGCCGTGCCGCCGCGATTCGGCGCGCCCTTGCCGATGGTCGTCTTGCAGCAGATGATCGTCGGCCTGCTCGTCGACTGCCGCGCCTTCGCGATCGCCGCATCGACGGCATCGACGTCGTGCCCGTCGACGCCGGCGATCACGTTCCAGCCGTAGGCCTCGAAGCGCCTGGGCGTGTCGTCGATGAACCAGGGCGCGACGGCGCCGTCGATCGAGATGCCGTTGTCGTCGTAGATGGCGACGAGCTTGTTCAGCTTCCAGGCGCCGGCCAGCGCGCACGCTTCGTGGCTGATGCCCTCCATGAGGCAGCCATCGCCCATGAACACGTAGGTGTGATGGTCGACGATCGCATGGCCGTCGCGATCGAACTCGGCGGCCAGCAGCTTTTCGGCGAGCGCCATGCCGACGGCATTGGCAAGGCCCTGGCCGAGCGGGCCGGTCGTCGTCTCGACGCCGGGCGTGACGCCGACTTCAGGATGACCCGGCGTCTTGCTGTGCAACTGGCGGAAGTTGCGCAGCTCGCCGAGCCCGAGGTCGTAGCCCGTGAGATGCAGCAGCGCGTACTGCAGCATCGAGCCGTGGCCGTTCGAGAGCACGAACCGGTCGCGACCCGGCCAGTGCGGATGGGCCGGGTTGTGGCGCAGGTGCCGGCTCCAGAGGGCCACGGCGATCTCGGCCATGCCCATCGGCGCGCCGGGGTGGCCGGAATTGGCCTGCTGCACCGCGTCCATCGCCAGGGCACGGATCGCGTTGGCCATGAGCGCCGTGCGCTCGGCCGACGGTTCCTCCGGGACCGGGGCGGAGCTGTCGGAGAGATCGATCGCGGCCATGCAGGAGTTCCGTGCGCCAGAGGAACTGATCATTTTAGAGGGCCGGATAATCGGCCCCATGCAGGGCCTCCATCTCACCGCCGACCTGCGCGGCTGCGCTGCATGTCGGCCGGTGATGACCGAAACCGATACGCTTCGAGAGGCTTGCCTCGGTGCGGTCGAAAGCGCCGGGCTGACTGCCGTCGGCGAACTCTTCCATCGCTTCGTCCCTGCATCGCCAACGGCGGCTGCGCCGAGCGGCATCACCGGCGTCGTCCTCCTGGCCGAGTCGCATCTCGCCGTGCACACCTGGCCCGAGCTCGAAGCGGCGACGCTCGACGTCTATGTGTGCAATCTCGGCGCCGACAACTCGGCGCGCGCCGAAGCGCTGATGGATGCGCTCGTCGCCGCGTTCGCGCCGGCGCGGATCGAGCGCCACGCGCAGCGGCGCGGATGAAGGCGATCGTTCTCGCCGCTGGCCGCGGCCAGCGCATGCGGCCGCTCTCCGACACGACGCCGAAGCCGCTGCTCGTGGTGCACGGCAAGCCGCTCATCGCCTGGCACCTCGAAGCGCTCGCCCGCGGCGGCGTGCGCGAGGTCGTCGTCAACACGGCATGGCTCGAGGACGCAATCGTCGCTGCGCTCGGCGACGGCTCGCGCTACGGCGTCACGATCGCCTACTCGATGGAAGGCCGCGACCACGGCGGCGCGCTCGAAACCGCGGGCGGCATCGCCAAGGCGCTGCCGCTCCTCGGCGACGCCTTCTGGGTCGTCTCGGCCGACGTCTTCGCACCCGACTTCCGCTTTGGCGCCGGTCGTTGCGAGGAGTTCGTCGCGAGCGGCTGGCTCGCTCGTCTCTGGCTCGTGCCGAACCCGCTGTTCCATCCGCGCGGCGACTTCGGCCTCGGCGCCGACGGCCTCGGCCTCGCCGACGCCGCCGGCCCCGACGGCCAGCGCTGGACCTACGCCAACATCGCCCTCTTGCGCGCCGAGATGTTCGCCGGCATCGCCCCCGGCGAGCACGCGCCCCTCGCGCCGCTTCTCTACGCCGGAATGCGCGAGCGACGCATCACCGCCGAGATCTATCGCGGGCGCTGGGAAAACGTCGGCACGCCGAAGCAGCTTGCCGCGCTCAACGCGGCGCCGCTCTGACGAACTTCACTCCGCCAGCGACGACGTCACCTCGTCGATGCGCGCCATCACCTCAGGCGTGAGCGCGGGCAGCAGCGCGACGGCGCCGAGGTTCGACTTCAGCTGCGCCAGCGTCGAGGCGCCGGTGATGACGGTCGAGACGCGCGGGTTCTTCGCTACCCAGGCGATCGCGAGCTGCGCCAGCGTCGCGCCGAGATCGGCGGCGATCGGCTCGAGCCTGGTCAGCGCGGCGTTCTTCGCCGCATCGGTGAGGCTCTTCGTCAGGAAGCCCATGCTCTCGAGCGCGCCGCGGCTGCCCGCGGGAACGCCGCTGCGATATTTGCCGGTGAGCAGGCCGCTGGCGAGCGGGCTCCAGGTCGTGAGACCGAGGCCGATGTCTTCGTAGAGACGCGCGTACTCGTCTTCGACGCGCGAGCGATGAAAGAGGTGGTACTGTGGCTGCTCCATCACCGGCTTTCGCAGGTGATGGCGCTCGGCGATCTCCCACGCGGCGCGGATGTCGGCCGCCGCCCACTCGCTCGTGCCCCAGTAGAGCGCCTTGCCGCTGGCGATGATGTCGCTCATCGCCCAGACCGTCTCCTCGATCGGCGTGTGCGGATCGGGCCGGTGGCAGAAGACGAGGTCGATGAAATCGAGCCCCATGCGCGAGAGCGAGCCGTCGATCGCCTGCATCAGGTACTTGCGATTGAGCGTGTCCTTGCGGTTGACCGCGTTGCCGTCGCGGTCGAGCCCCCAGAAGAACTTGGTCGAGACGATGTAGTTGAGCCGCGGCCAGCCGAGCGCCTTGAACGCCTCGCCCATGACGATCTCGCTCTGGCCCTTGGCGTAGACCTCGGCGTTGTCGAAGAAGTTGATGCCCGAGTCCATCGCCGCGGCGAGCATCTCCTTGGCTGCCGCGGTGCCGACCTGGTTGTGATACGTGACCCACGAGCCGAGCGACAGCTCGCTCACCTGCAATCCGCTCGAGCCGAGGCGGCGGTAGTCCATGATCGAATCCTCTCTTTGCCTGCGAAAGCCGACGAGCGTAGCGAAAAACGCGAAACATTGCGGCCGCCGCTACAGTGCCGCCCATGCAAAGAGATTCGAGCCTCGACCCGTTTCGTGCCCGCCGCGCCCGGATCGCCGCGACGCTGCAAGCGGCCGGAGGCGGCATCGCCATCGTGCCGACGGCGCCCGAGCGGCAACGCAACGCCGACAGCGATCACCCGTATCGCCATGGCAGCGACTTTCACTACCTCACCGGCTTCGGCGAGCCCGGCGCCTGGCTCGTCGTCGAGGCCGACGGGCACACGACGTTGCTCTGCCGGCCGAAGGATGCCGAACGCGAGATCTGGGACGGTTTTCGCCTCGGCCCCGATGCCGCGCCTTCGGTGCTCGGCGTCAACGAGGCCTTCCCCCTCGACCGCCTCGACGAGGTGATGGTCGGCAAGCTCGGTGGCCAGCCCGCGGTCTGGCAGCCCGCGGCGACGCCGGGGCTGCAGGCGCAGCTCGACGGCTGGCTCGAGCGCGTGCGCGCCAAGGCGCGGCAAGGCATCGAGGCGCCGCGCACGCTGCACGACCTCGGCCCCGTGCTCGCCGAGATGCGCCTCTTCAAGGACGCCGGCGAGATCGCGACGATGCGACGCGCCGCGGCGATCAGCGCCGGTGCGCATGTTCGCGCCATGCGCTTTTGCGCTGCGCGCTTTCGGCAGGACGCGAACGCCGGCGTTCCCGAATACGAGATCGAGGCGGAGTTGCTGCACGAATTCCGCCGCCACGGCGCCGAAGGCCCGGCCTACGGCTCGATCGTCGCCGCGGGTGCCAATGCCTGCGTCCTGCACTACGCCGCCGGGCGGACCGAGCTCAAGGCCGGCGAGCTCTGCCTCATCGACGCCGGCTGCGAACTCGACGGCTACGCCAGCGACATCACGCGCACCTTTCCCGCCGACGGCCGCTTCACGCCGGCGCAGCGCGAGCTCTACGACATCGTCGCCGCGGCGCAGCGCGCCGCCATCGACGCGACGCGCCCGGGCGCGCGCCAGCGCGACGCCCACGCCGCGGCGGTGAGCGTGCTCGCCCAGGGCATGCTCGACACCGGCCTGCTCGACCGCGCCAAGGTCGGCGACGTCGATGCCGCCATCGAGTCGTCCGCCTATCGCGCTTTCTACATGCACGGCACGGGTCACTGGATCGGCCGCGACGTGCACGACGTCGGCGACTATCTGTCGGCCGGCGAAGCGCCGGTCGAGCAGCCCGACTGGCAAGGCGGCCGCGTCGTCAAGAAGCCGTCGCGAAAGCTCGAGCCCGGCATGGTCGTGACGATCGAGCCCGGTCTGTATGTGCGACCGGCCGAGGGCGTTCCCGAACGGTACTGGAACATCGGCATTCGCATCGAGGACGATGCCGTCGTGACGGCGGGTGGCTGCGAGCTCATCAGTCGCGGCGCGCCTGTCGACGCTGCGGAGATCGAAGCGCTCATGAGCGACGCGCCCTAGGCTAGGGCCCACGTTCTAGGATCCCGAGTTAGAGGGATGGCAACCGCTGTCTCTTGGACGGACGATCCAAGCCTCGCTGGACACGATGTTCGGCAAGGACGTGATGATGAAATCGAGCCTATTGAATCTCCGCAGCGCTTCGCGCGTCCTCGTCGCGGCGACAACGTTGGCGCTCATTGGCGCATCCGCTACCGGATGTAGATCAAGAGGCCCAGCCCTAGCGCAGTCGGAAGCGAAGGTTCCGCAGGTCCGTGCAGGCGTCGCTGCGACGGAAGTTCCGGCGCCGAGCCCGCCGTTCGATGAAACACCGATAACGCCAACGGAAACAGTGGGCGCTCTCGCTAGAGACTGACTGAATCTGAGCGCAGCCTGACCATGTGGCGGCGGATGACGAGTTGTTGGTGGACCAGTTCTCGGATTGCGGGCGGGTCGATCGGGCCCCGATCGACCCGAAGGGGCGGTTCTGTAAAGCCGATCCGTCGCTTCACTTGATCATCGCGGGCGCGACGACCTCGGGCCCGTTGACCCAGCGCAGGCCGCCGCCGTCCGAACCCATGCCGTGAAAGATCGGCAGGCCGGTCGAGCGGCTGATCCACATGTGGATCGCGGTTGGATCGGGCGCGTTGCCCTTCTCGTTGTTGCGGATCTGGTAGCCGACGGCCGCCTCGTTGCCGACCTTTCTCTCGCCGAGCGGCTCGCAGCGCGTCGCGCCTTTCTGCTCGCGAATCCTGAGATTCGCGCCTTCGGAGCCAGCGTCGCCGCCGCCGCTCTTCTTCCAGCGGTCGCCGAAGTGGGTCTAGCCGGCACCGCCGACGTCTACCTGGAAAGGCTTGCCCTTCGGGGCCGCCTGAAGACTGGCGACGTCGGACATCGCGTAGCGGCCCGTCGCCTCGGCTTTTGCGTAGGTGGCGATGACCGGGCCGCAATCGGCGCACGCGGCACAGGCGCATGTCGTTGCGATGGCGAAGAGCGCTGCCTGCAACTTCGTCGTCGACGATCGAGGCGTCGCATACAGGCGACTGCGGGTCAATTCACTGGCATCGTTCATAGCATCGGTCCTTCGCGGGTCGTGGGTTCGTTCAGCACTTCGGGTTGCACAGATTGAGCTTCAGCTGGTACTGGCCACGCCTTGATCCTCTTTCCGCGTCTGCCGTTGAAGGTCGCGGTGGCAATCATCTTGTCCTTGCCGACTGCGAGACGGCGCTTCACGCTCTCACCTCGGCGTAGCGAGGCGTGCCGTCTTGCCGCCGCCGATGATGATGCCGCGCTGCTGGGTCGTGGTCTTGCTGCCGGTCGAAGCGAACGACGAAGGTTGGACCTTCGGCGGCAGCGGCTGCGGATTGAGCGCGACGCGCGAAAGCGTCGTCACCATTGCGACCTTGGCCGCGAACGCAGGCTGAGAGAGGGCGACCGCAGCGAAACACGCTGCGCCAATCGGAGTGTGGATCGACTTCATCATGGACTCCTGTGCTGGGCGGACTGCCCTGCCCTCCATGACGCGATCGACACGCCAAAGCTGCCACGCGCGACGAAAAATGTCTTGTCGCGCCGCGAGGCGTCATCAGCCGCCCTGGAGGCCGGCGCGCAAGGTCTGGCGCCCGCATCGTGCAGACCGTTGCCGTCGCGCCGCAGCGTCGCGCGCCTCGCCGACCCTGGGCTTCACGTCGAATGCGCTCGTCTTGCCTGGTAGGCCTTGAGGTGAGCGAAGGCCACCCGAAGCAACGACGGCCGCTGCGGGTCTTGGCTTGCGCGGCGAAGCAGATCGCCGACGACATGGTCGGCTTCTACAGGAGCGCCGCGCTCGATGTCCTTCAACATCGAAGCGACGAACGCGGAACCCGTCGCCGTCACGATGGATCGAGCCCGCTCGATGCCTGGCGCGCCCGGCTCGAATCCGTTGGCCGAAGCGATCTCGCGGCACTCCTCCAGAAGTGCCAGGCTCAGATCGCCCGCGCCTGCAGCGACGATGTCGCCGATGCTCGCGCGCATCAGGCAGGTGATGCCGGCCACCGTGGCGATGAAGACCCACTTCTCCCACATCTGCTGCAGGATCTGCGACGTCGACCGACCGTCGAAATTCGCCTTCGAAAAGTCGCCCAGGATGGCCGTGACGCGTGCGGACGCCGTGCCGTCCAGCTCGCCGAAGGCGAGCGAGTGGATGTCGTTCAGATGATGGACCGTGCCCGCGGCGTCGAGCGTCGTGGAAATCATGCAAAGGCCACCCAGAACGCGCTGCGGACCGAAACGGCTCTTCAGATCGTCGAGGTGCCGCATGCCGTTGAGCAGGGGCAGGATCGCTGTAGCGGCCCCGACGGCCGGGGCGAACGACGCCATTGTCTCGGCGAGGTCGTACGCCTTGCATGCCACGATGACGACGTCGAAGGTCGAATCGATCCCTGCGGACAGCAGATGCGGCGGCGGCGCAAGCGCCAGGTCGCCGAAGCGGCTGTTGACGATGAGCCCTGTGCGTTGCAATGCCTCGGCACGACCTTGGCGCAGCAGGAAGGTCACGTCGCAGCCCGCCTCGAGCAGACGGCCTCCGAAATACCCTCCGATGGCACCCGCTCCCACGACCAGATAACGCATGCCCATTCTCCGTTCTTGCCTGCCTCCAATGTAGTGATGTACACCGACGCGTGCAGGGGATGACGGCCCCCTCGCCATAATCCCTGTCGGTCTCGCCCTCGCGCGGCCGCTTCGCCTTCATCCTGCATCAAGCCTCGACATGAGCCTCGACCTCGGCCGCGACACCACCATCTTCGTCGTCGGCGCCGGCATCATGGGCGCGGGCATCGCGCAGGTCGCGGCGCAGGCCGGGCACACCGTGCGCCTCTTCGATTCGCGCGAAGGCGCGGCCGCCGCGGCCTGCGGCAAGCTGGCGACGACGCTCGACGGTCTCGCCGCCAAAGGCCGGCTCGATGCCGAGGAAGCGAAGGCGATCGCCTCGCGCGTCACGAGCGCGGCCCGACTCGACGACGCCAGCGGCGCCGGCCTGGTCGTTGAGGCGATCGTCGAGAACGCCGAGGCGAAGAAGGGCCTGTTTCGCGATCTCGAAGCCGTCGTTGGCGATGCGGCGGTGCTCGCCTCCAACACCTCGTCAATCTCGATCACCGCGCTCGCCCACGGCCTGAAGGATCCCGGCCGTTTCGTCGGCATGCACTTCTTCAACCCGGTGCCGCTGATGAAGCTGGTCGAAGTCGTCTCGGGCCTCGCGACCGAGCGCGGCGTTGCCGATGCGATCTTCGATCTGGCCCGGCGCTGGGGCAAGACGCCCGTGCACGCTCGCTCGACGCCGGGCTTCATCGTCAACCGCATCGCTCGTCCCTACTACGCCGAAGCGCTCGCTTTGCTGCACGAGCGCGCCGCCGAGCCGGCGGCGATCGACGCCTGCCTGCGCGGGGCGGGCTTTCGCATGGGGCCCTGCGAATTGATGGACCTGGTCGGCCACGACACCAACTTCGCCGTCACCGAATCGGTGTTCACCGCCAATTTCGGCGACAAGCGCTATGTCCCGTCGCTCGTGCAGCGCGAGATGGTCGACGGCGGCCTGCTCGGCCGTAAATCGGGGCGCGGCTTCTACGCCTATCCGGCGGCGACGCCGGCCGTCGCGGCGACGCCCGAGGTGCGGGCGATCCCGCCGGGCGCGATCGTCGCGTTGCACGGCACCGGTGTCGCCGTCGAGCGCTGGACCGCGAAGCTCGCCGACGCCGGCGTCCGCTTCGAGGCCGACGCGTCGAGCCGGTGGAACGGCTTGCAGACGGTGAACGGCGAGTTGCGCCTCACCGACGGCCGCATGGCGGCGCAGGTCGCGGCCGAAGAAGGTGTGCGCGAGCTCGCGCTTTTCGACATCGCCGTCGCGCCCGACGGCGGCGCGCCGGGAACGCCGCTCGCCATCAGCGCTTCGGCGAGCGCCTCTTCGGCGTGGCGTGACGAAGCCGGGCAATGGCTGCGCATTGCCGGCTGGGCGCCGCAGCCGATCGGCGACGCGCCGGGGCTCGTCGTGGCGCGGACGATCGCGATGCTCGTCAACGAAGCCTGCGATGCCGTGCTGCAAGGCGTCTGCACGCCCGAAGGCGCCGACCAGGCCATGAAGCTCGGCGTCAACTATCCGGCCGGCCCGTTCGAGTGGCTCGCCGCCTGGGACGCGAACACGATCGTCGCGCTGCTCGGCCGGCTCGATGCGCACTACCGCGGCGAGCGCTATCGCGCCAGCCCCGAGCTGCGCCAGCGCGCCTGGGCGGCGCAGCTCGGCCGCTAGGCGCGGCCGCGGCTACTTCTTGATCTCGATGTTCTCGACCGGATAGCTCTCGAGCGACGGGCCGACCTTGATGGCGATGACGTAATTGCCGGGGTCATCCGGCATGGCCAGGCTGAGCTTGAGCTCGCCCTTCTGCTCGATGTGCCTGTCCTTCAGGCGAGCGGCGCCGTCGCGGTTCTTCTTGTAGTCGTCGGCTTCCATGATGAGAACCCATCCGGCACCCATCCTGCCGTAGGGCTCGAACCAGTCGGGCGTGCGCAGGGTGAAGTCGATGTAGCTGCTGGGCCTGGCGGACCTCGGCAGGCCGCGGAACTCGAACGAGTTGCGGTGCACGGCCGGCGGTTTACCGATCGGAATCTCGGGCGACTTCAGGATGTGCTCGCCAAGATCCTTCTCCTTGAGCGGCGGCCCGGTCTGAGCGCGCTTGTCGTCGTCCGGCATCGTCGTCGCCTTCTTGCCGACCGCCGCCTCGATCAACGAAAGCAGGAGCTTCTTGCTGCCCGATTCGATGAGCGAATCGATGGCCTTGTCGATCGCCTTCCTCGCGTCCTTGTCCGACATCACCGGCTGGATCTTCACGAGCGCATCGCGCAGGAGCACGACGAGCTTGTCGCGCTTGGCGGCGTCCTGAACCTTGACGATGGCGTCGGCCAGGAGGTCCACCTGCTTCTTCGGATCGGCAGGGAGCTTGGCGTCGGTCGCGGTCGCGTCGGAGGGGCGCATCTTCAACGACACCGGAGGGCCGGGCGAGGCGGCCCCGGTCGCCGCGGCTGGAGCCGGTGGCATCCCGGGCGACGGGTGCAGCGGCGTAAGACCCAGGGTTTCGAGGAGCGTTGCCATGACGAGTCAGAGCTTGAATCGCGACGAGCCGAATATCCCTCAAATCCGAACGAAGAGTACGACTCGTGGGCCTGGGCGGGCTAGGCCAGGCCGAGCAACCGCTTCGCGTTCTCCTTCAGGATCAGCGGCCGCACCTCGTCCTTGAAGCCGGCCTCGGCGAAGTCCTTCAGCCAGCGGTCGGGCGTGATGAGCGGGAAGTCGCTGCCGAAGAGGATGCGATCCTTGAGCAGCGTGTTCGCGTACTGCACGAGCTGCGGCGGAAAGTACTTGGGACTCCAGCCCGAGAGGTCGATCCAGATGTTGGGCTTGTGCATGGCCAGCGAGATCGCCTCGTCCTGCCACGGCCACGACGGATGGGCGACGACGATCTCGATGTCGGGAAAGGCGATCGCCACGTCCTCGAGCAGCATCGGGTTCGAGTTCTGCAGCCGCAGGCCGCCGCCGCAGCGCATGCCCGAACCGATGCCCGAATGGCCGCTGTGGAAGATCGCCGGCAGCTTGTGCTCGGCGATCACCTCGTAGATCGGCCAGGCCATCCGGTCGGCGGGCAGGAAGCCCTGCACCGTGGGATGGAACTTGAAGCCCTTGACGCCGTGCTCCTCGATCAGCCGCCGCGCTTCGCGCGCGCCCATCTTGCCCTTGTGCGGATCGATCGAGGCGAAGGCGATCATGATGTCGCCGTTCTTCTGCGCCGCATCGGCGATCTCCTCGTTGGGGATGCGCCGCCGCCCCATCTGGGTCTCGGCATCGACTGTGAAGTTGACGAAGCCGATCTTCTTCTCGCGATAGAACGCGATCGTCTCGTCCATCGTCGGCCGCTTGCTCGAGCGGAAGTACTTGTCGGCGGCGCGGTCGTACTCCTCGCCGTAGCTGTCGAAGGGATTGCGGCACGACACCTCGAGGTGGGTGTGGATGTCGATGGCGATGAGGTCGGCGTGGTTCATGGGGGGCTCCTCGGCCCGGCGCCGCGCAGGCGGTCGACGAGCGCACGGGGGTCGGCTGGGACCGTGTCGCCGCGCCAGGCGACATGCTGGTCGGCGCGGCAGAGAACGAGCGCGTGCCGGTATTCGGCCGGCGCCGCGCGGCGTGGAACGTCGAGCAGTTGCATCGGCATGGCGCGTGCCTTCGCGGCGTCGACGAGAGGCGCGACGTCGAGCGAAGGATCGAGCCGCAGCAGCGTGTAGTCGGAGCCGAAGGCGTCGTAGAGCGAGCGCCCGTCGGCCAGCCCGAAGTGCGGCGCCCGGCAGCCCGGAACCGTCGAAGCGGTGAAGCCGCCCATCGAATACGCGGGCTGCGCCTCGCCGTCGTAGGCGATCAGCGGCGAGCGATCGTAGAAGTAGCCGAAGTTGAGGCCGGCGCAGCAGAACTGCGGCACGTTGAGCTCGTAGCTCTTTTGTCCCTGCTCGGCCCGGATCGCATCGCCTTCGGGGCCGGGCTCCTCGATGCGCGGCGGCACGGCGCCGCGCGCCTTGATCATCTGCTGCGCATGATCCATCGCGAAGCGCGAGACCTGCTCGGTGATCGGCAGGCGCTCGATCTCGTAGGCGTCGAGCACGCTCGGTTCGGCCCAGCCGGCGAGATGCGAAGAAAGATGCCACGAGAGGTTGAGGGCGTCGGCGATGCCGGCGTTCATGCCGTAGCCGGCATACGGCACCCAGACGTGCGCGGCGTCGCCGCAGATGAAGACCCGGGCGAAGCGGAAGCGGTCGGCGACGAGACGCCGGCCGATCCAGTCTTCCTTGCTCAGGATCTCGTATTCGAACTCCGGCCCGACGCCGAGGATGTGGCGGATCGACGCGTCGCGGTCGACGGCCTCGAGGTCCTCCTCGTGCGGCATCAGGTGGTTGTGCACCAGCCAGGTCTGGCGCCCGTCGATGGCGAAGCAGACGCCGCTGCGCCGCGGGTTCGCGGCATAGCAGCTCCAGGCGCGCTCGCCGGGAATCATGCCGAGCAGCTTCGGGGCGCGGATCCAGGTCGACTGCACGCGCTGGATCACTGGCGTGCCGGCGAAGGCGGCGCCGATCGCCTTTCTCACCATCGAGCGGCCACCGTCGCAGCCGACGAGAAAGCGCGCCCGCACCCGCACGCCGGCGCCGCCATCGAGATCGCGCGCTTCGACGCTCACACCATCGTCGTCTTGCGCGAAGCTCGTCGCTTCGGTGCGGTTCCTGATCGTCACGCCCGGCTGTGCTTCGGCGTGCGCGAACAGGATCGGCTCGAGAAAGATCTGGTTGATCCGGTGCGGCGGCTCGGGCGTCGGCCACCAGCCGTCGGGGCCGCTCGTGTCGCCGTAGCGCGTGGCGCGGCCGGGAATGTGGATGCGCGAGAGCTCGGTGCCCGTCACCGACGTGCGGAAGACGACGTCGTTCGGATAGTCCGCGGGCAGCCCGGCATCGCGCAGCCTGGCCGCGACGCCGAGACGGCGGAACTGCTCCATCGAGCGCGCCGCGACGTGATTGCACTTCACGTTCGGCGGCTCGCCGCGATACCGGGTCTCGAGCACGGCGACCGTGCGGCCGCGCGCCGCGAGGTCCATCGCCAGCGTCAGGCCGACCGGCCCGGCGCCGACGATGGCGACATCGGCTTCGAGCGTCTTCGCCGTGGCCTTCAATCGAGTTTCGTCCCCGAGCGCTTGATCACGTCGGCCCACTTCGCCGTCTCGCTGGCGACGAAGCGGCCGAACTCGGCCGAAGTCATCGGCGTCAGCTCGACGCCGACGGCGCGAGCCTGGGCGAGCACGGCCGGATCGGTGAGAACGGAATGCAGCTCCGTCTGCAGCAGGGCGACGACCGCCGGCGGCGTGGCCGCGGGCGCGACGATGCCGAACCAGCCGGTCGATTCGTAGCCCCTGACGCCGGCTTCGGCGAGCGTCGGCACGTCGGGCAGGTCGGCCAGCCGCGCCTGCCCGGTGACGGCGAGGGCGCGTACCTTGCCGGCCTTGATGTGCGGCAGCACTGAGGGCAGGTCGAGCATGCCGAGCGGCACCTGGCCGCTCATCACGTCGAGCGCGACCGGCCCCGAGCCGCGGTACGCGACCTCGGTCATGTCGACGCCGGCCATCAGCTTGAGCAACTGCACCGAAAGATGCATGGCGGTGCCGTTGCCGCCGTGGCCGACCGAGAGCCTGCCCGGCGCGGCGCGCGCCTGCGCCAGAAGATCGGCGACGCTTCCGATCGGCAGCGCCGGGTTGGCGACGAGCACGAACGGAATGTGCGCGAGCAGCGAGACCGGCACGAAATCCTTCTGCGCATCGAAGGGCATTTTCGGGTAGAGGCTGGCGTTGGCGGCAAGGCCGCCGGCGGCGCCGACCGCGAGCGTGTAGCCGTCGGGCTCTGACTTGGCGAGCGCCGCAAGGCCGATGTTGCCGCCCGCGCCCGCCCGGTTCTCGACGATCACCTGCTGGCCGAGCCGTTCGCCGAGCTTCGGCGCGACGATGCGCACCGCCGCATCCGACGAGCCGCCGGGCGGGAAGGTGACGATCATGCGGATGGGCCTGGTCGGCCAGGCCGGCCCGGGCTGCGCCAGCGCGACCACGGCGGCACACGCCGTCGCGACGACGAAGAGGGCGAGGGCGCGAACGGATCGGCTCATCGTTGTCTCCGTATCGGCCTGACTGGTGGCCGACGTGCAAGTGTGCGCGACCCGGCCTCTTCGTGACCGACGCGTCATTCAGTTCGAAATCATAACCATTGCTTGCCAACACCGGTCCTGTGGATTGCCATTTATCATGGGGTAACTCCCTAAGTAGAGACATCGTAATACTTACTATGATTAACCAATGAAGTCCTCTTCAGAGGCTGGCCGCAACGCCTCGCCGCTGCCTGCGCTGCTCGCCGCGCTCGACCTGCTTCGCGTCGAGCCGGCCGGCGCGGTGCTGCACATCCGCCTGCATCGCCCGGCCAAGCGCAACGCCATCAACGACCGGCTGGTCGCGCAGCTGCATACCGCTTTCGTCAATTTGCCCGAGGTGACACGGGCCGTCGTCCTGAGCGGCGAGGGCGAGCATTTCTGCGCCGGGCTCGATCTTTCCGAGCTGACGGAGCACAGCGCCGCCGAAGGCATCGTTCATTCACGCTCGTGGCACGCGGCGTTCAACCAGATCCAGCTCGGCCGCGTGCCGGTCGTCGCCGTGCTGCAGGGCGCCGTCGTCGGCGGCGGCCTCGAGCTGGCGAGCGCCTGCCACGTCCGCGTTGCCGAGGCGAGCGCGTTCTACGCTCTGCCCGAAGGCCAGCGCGGCCTGTTCGTCGGCGGCGGCGGCTCGGCGCGCATACCGCGCCTGATCGGCGTCGCGCGCATGACCGACATGATGCTCACCGGCCGCGTCTACGGTGCCGAAGAGGGGCTCGCGATCGGCCTGTCGCAGTATCTCGTCGAGGCGGGCACTGGCCTGGAGAAGGCATTCGAGCTCGCCGCGCGCATCGCCGCCAACGCGGCGCTTTCCAACTTCGCCGTCATGCACGCCTTGCCGCGCATCGCCGACATGGGCCAGGACGAAGGCCTGTTCACCGAATCGCTGATGGCCGCGATCGCCCAGGGCGACGGCGCGGCCAAGGGCCGCATGCGCGACTTCCTCGAAGGCAAGGCGCTGAAGGTGAAGAAGGCGTGAGCAAGCCGCGCTACCGGGCCTTGCCCCTCGGCGGCTCGCTCGAGGCAGATTTCGTACGTCGCGACGACGGCTCGACGCTCGTCGTCTCGCGCGAAGCGCTGCGGCCGTATCCGAAGCGCTTGACCGATCGCTTCCTGCACTGGGCCGAAGCGGCGCCCGACCGCACCCTCGTCGCCAAGCGCGTGAAGGGCGGCGAGTGGCGGCGCGTCAGCTACGCCGAGGCATTGAAGAGCGCACGCGCCATCGCCCAGGCGCTGCTCGATCGCGGCGTCTCGGTCGAGCGGCCGGTCGCCATCCTTTCCGACAACGACATCGAGCACCTGCTGCTCGCCCTCGGCGCCATGTTCGCCGGCGTGCCCTACGCGTCGGTCTCGCCGGCGTACTCGCTCATCTCGCAGGACTACGGCAAGCTGCGCCACATCCTCGACCTGCTCACGCCCGGGCTCGTATTCGCGAGCGGGCCGGCGTACGCGAAAGCGATCGCCGCGGTCGTGCCGGCCGGGACGCCGGTCGTGCTCACCGAAGGCGCGATCGACGGCCGCACGACCGTGCCCTTCGCTTCCCTGCTGCAGACCGTGCCGACGGCGGCCGTCGATGCGGCGTACGCCAAGGTCGGCCCCGACACTATCGCCAAGTTCCTCTTCACCTCGGGCTCGACGAAGCTGCCCAAGGGCGTGATCAACACGCAGCGCATGCTCTGCGCCAACCAGCAGATGATCGGCCAGTGCTTCCCGGCGCTGGCTGCGGAGCCGCCGGTGCTCGTCGACTGGCTGCCCTGGAACCACACCTTCGGCGGCAACCACAACATCGGCATCACGCTCTACAACGGCGGCACGCTCTACATCGACGAAGGCAAGCCGACGCCGGCGTTGATCGGCGAGACCTTGCGCAACCTGCGCGAGATCGCGCCGACGATCTACTTCAACGTACCCAAGGGCTTCGAGGAAATCGCCAACGCGCTCGAGACCGACGCGGTGTTGCGCAAGACGCTCTTCAGCCGCGTCAGGATGTTCTTCTTCTCCGGCGCCGGCCTGTCGCAGCCGGTGTGGGACAAGCTCGACCGCCTCGCTGAGCAGGAATGCGGCGAGCGCATCAGGATGCTCACCGGTCTCGGCATGACCGAGACCGCGCCTTTCGCGATCTGCGCCAATGCCTGGGACGTGAAGTCGGGCCACATCGGCCTGCCGGCGCCCGGCCTCGAGCTAAAGCTCGTGCCCGTGGGCGACAAGCAGGAAGTGCGCTACCGCGGGCCGAACGTGACGCCCGGCTACTGGCGCGCGCCCGAGCAGACGGCGGAATGCTTCGACGCCGAAGGCTTCTACTGCAGCGGCGACGCGGCCACGCCGATGGATGCGGCGCAGCCCGAGCGCGGCTTCATGTTCGACGGCCGCATCGGCGAGGACTTCAAGCTCTCGACCGGCACCTTCGTCTCGGTCGGCCCCTTGCGCGCCGGCATCATCGCCGCCGGCGATCCGCTGGTGCAGGACGTGGTCGTCGCCGGCATCAATCGAAGCGAAGTCGGCATCCTGATCTTCCTGCGTCTCGACGCCTGCCGCGATTTCACGGGGCTGCCGGCCAACGCGCCGGCTCACATCGTTCTCGGCCACGAGCATCTGCGAGCGTTTCTGCAGCGCCTTGTCGATACGCTGCATTCGCGTGGTACCGGCAGCGCCACGCGCGTCGCCCGCGCCCTCGTGCTGGCGGAGCCGCCCTCGATCGATCGCGGCGAGATCACCGACAAGGGCTCGATCAACCAGCGCGCCGTGCTCACGCATCGCGACGCCGACGTCGTGCGCATGTACATCGGCACCGACCGCGACGTGATCGTGCCGCGCAAGCATTGAAGGAAGAGAAGAGACGATGAAGATCGAAGGACAGGTCGCGCTCGTCACCGGCGGCGCCTCGGGGCTCGGCGCCGAGACGGCGCGCGAGCTGGCGCGGCGCGGCGCCAGGGTCGCGGTGCTCGACCGCAACGGCGAAGGCGCCAAGGCCGTGGCGGCGGAGATCGTCGCGCGAAGCGGTGCTGGTTCGGCGATCGGCCTCTTCTGCGACATCACATCGACCGAAAGCGTCGTCGCCGCGCTCGCCGCCGCGAGCGGATCGCTCGGCGCGCCGCGCATCATCATGAACATCGCCGGCATCGGCACCGCCAGGCGCCTCATCGGCAAGGACGGCACGCCGATGCCGCTCGAAGACTTCACCCGCGTCGTCGACGTCAACCTCGTCGGCACCTTCAACGTCATCCGCCTGGCTGCGGCGGCGATCGCGAAGCTCAACCCGCTGCCCGACAGCGACGGCACCAACGAGCGCGGCGTCATGGTCTGCACCGCCTCGGTCGCGGCTTTCGACGGCCAGGTCGGCCAGGAAGCCTATGCGGCGTCGAAGGGCGCGCTCGTCTCGCTCACCCTGCCTCTGGCCCGCGATCTCGCGCAGCACGGCATTCGCGTCGTCACGATCGCGCCCGGCCTCTTTCTCACGCCGCTGCTCGCCGAGCTGCCCGAGCCGGTGCAGGCCTCGCTCGCCGCGAGCATTCCGTTTCCCAAGCGCCTCGGCAAGCCGGCCGAGTTCGCGCACCTCGCCGCGGCCATCGTCGAGAACGCCGCGCTCAACGGCGAGGTGATCCGCCTCGACGGCGCCTTGCGCATGGCGCCGCGCTGAAGCCGTGGACAGGCGTACCCGGTTTTCTACACGGCTTTTGTAGCTCGGCTGATGTCTCGAATCACCCACTACCGCGTGACCGTCCACTTCGGCGATTGCGATCCGGCCGGAATCGTCTTCTATCCCAACTTCCAGCGCTGGATGGAGGAGGCCTCGCTGGCCTTTTTCATGCAGTGCGGCGTGCCGCCCTGGCGCGAGCTGGTGAAGACGCGCGGCATCGTCGGCACGCCGCTGCTCGAGGTCTTGACGCGCTTCGTCACCACCGCCACCTACGCCGAGACGCTCGACATCGAGACCAGCGTCGAGGAGTGGCGGGCCAAGGTCTTCCTGCAGCGCCATCGCATGCGCCGCGGCGAGACGCTGATCTGCGAAGGCAGCGAGACGCGCGCCTTCGTGAAGCGTGACCCCGACAACCCGGATCGGCTGCGCGCCATCCCGATTCCCGACGACATCAAGGCGATGTGCAGTTGAGCTACACACAGACCGCGCCTTTTCCATCGCCTACGAACAGGAGACATCGATGAAAGCATTCACCCGCCTCTTTGCCGCGATCGCGGTGGCCCTCGGCGCCGCCGGCACGGCGCAGGCCGACCTCACGGTCGGCGTCAGCCTGCCGCTCACCGGCCCGACCTCGGCGCTCGGCATTCCCTGCAAGAACGGCATCATGCTGTGGCCGAAGACGGTGGCCGGACAGACGCTCAACGTCATCATCCTCGACGACGCGACCGATCCGACACAGGGCGTGAAGAACGCGCGCCGCTTCGTCACCGAGGACCACGTCGATCTCATCCTCGGCTCGGCGGCGACGCCGATCGCCGTCGCCATGGCCGCCGTCGCGGCCGAAGCGCAGACCGTGCAGCTGACGCTCTCGCCGATCCCGTCGCTTCCCGACGGCAAGGACGCGTGGAGCTTTCGCCTGCCGCAATCGACGGCCGTGATGTCCATCCCGATCGTCGATTACTGGAAGAAGACCGGCGTCAAGACCTTCGGCTTCCTCGGCTACACCGATTCCTACGGCGAAAGCTGGTTGAACGACATCACGGCGCAGGCCGAGAAGGCCGGCATCAAGCGCATCGACGTCGAGCGCTTCGCGCGCCCCGATACGAGCGTCACCGGCCAGGCGCTGAAGCTCATGCAGGCCAACCCCGATGCGATCCTCATCGCAGCTTCGGGCTCCGGCGCGGCGATGCCGCACAAGGGCCTGGTCGAGCGCGGCTACCCGAAGAACAGGATCTTCCAGACGCACGGCGCCGCCTCGCTCGACCTTATCCGCGTCGGCGGCAAGGACGTCGAAGGTTCGTTCGTCGCCTCCGGCCCGGCGACCGTGGCCGACCTGCTGCCCGACAGCAACCCGAGCAAGGCGCTCGGCATGAAGTACCTCACCGAGTACGAAAAGGCCTACGGTCCGAAGAGCGCCAACCAGTTCGGTGCGCATGTCTTCGACGCCTATCTCGTGCTGCAGCGCATCGTTCCCGAGGCGCTGAAGAAGGGCAAGCCGGGCACGCAGGAATTCCGAACCGCGCTGAAGACCGCGCTCGAGACGACCGGCCGCATGCCGGTCTCGCAAGGCGTGCTCGACTACACGGCGACCGATCACTTCGGCTTCACCCCCGATACCGGCGTGCTGCTGACGATCGACAACGGCGCCTGGAAGCTCGTCTCCACCCACTGAAGTGACGCCCCCACGCTCACTTCGTTCGCTGGCCTCCGAGGGGGCGTCGGCGCCCTTGGGGCGGCCCGGCGGGCGCTGAACGCAATCTGCCGGCAACAGGCTCGACGCGATGGATCTCACCACCGCCGGCATCCTGCTCCTCGACGGCGCCACCAACGGCGCCATTTACGCGTTGCTGGCGCTGGCCATCGTTCTGGTCTTCGCGGTCACCCGCGTCATCTTCATTCCGCAGGGCGAATTCGTCGCCTACGGCGCGCTGACGCTGGCGCTGCTGCAGCTCGGCAAGGTGCCGGGGACGATCTGGCTCCTCGTCGCCCTCGCCGCCGTCGCCGCGCTCATTGATCTGGTCGACGCGGCGCAGCGCGGCCTGCCGGCGGCGGCGAAGCTGCGTGGGCTGCTGCGCACGCTCGTCGCGCCGGCCGCCGTCGCCGCGCTCACCGTGTGGGCGGCGCCGCGCCACTTGCCGCTTCTGGTGCAGAGCGCGCTGACGCTGGCCATCGTCACCCTGCTCGGTCCGCTCGTCTATCGCCTCGCCTACCAGCGCCTCGCCGACGCGTCGGTGCTCGTGCTCCTGATCGTCTCGGTCGGCGTGCACTTCGCGCTTACCGGGCTCGGCCTCGTCTTCTTCGGCGCCGAGGGCTTTCGCAACCCGAGCTTCTGGGACGAGCGCTACTCGGCCGGCGCGATCAGCATCTCGGGCCAGACGATCTGCATCTTCATCGCCTCGATCGTTCTGATGGTCGCGCTCTTCGTCTTCTTCGAGCGCACCTTGCGCGGCAAGGCCCTGCGCGCGACCGCGGTCAACCGCCTCGGCGCCCGCCTCATGGGCATTTCAACCTCGGGCGCCGGCAAGCTGAGCTTCGGCCTCGCGGCCTTCATCGGCGCGCTCTCGGGCCTCCTGATCGGGCCGACGACGACGGTCTTCTACGACTCGGGCTTTCTGATCGGCCTGAAGGGCTTCGTCGCCGCGATCTTCGGTGGCCTGGCGAGCTATCCGGCCGCCGCGATCGGCGCCCTGCTCGTCGGCGGCCTCGAGAGCTTCAGCTCCTTCTACGCGAGCGCCTTCAAGGAAGTGATCGTCTTCACGCTCATCATTCCCGTGCTGCTCTGGCGCTCGTTCCAGCGCGGCCACGACGACGAAGAGGAATGAGGGTGGCATTGCGTCGCATCGCGCTCGCCGTCTTCGCCATCGCCCTGGCGCTGGTGCCGATCCTCACGCCGTCGACGGGCGAGTTCTGGATCACGCAGGCCAACTACATCGGCCTGTACACGCTCGTCGTCATCGGACTCGTGCTGCTCACCGGCATCGCCGGCCTCATTTCGTTCGGGCAGGCGGCGTTCGTCGGCATGGGCGCCTACACCGCCGCCTACCTGACGCTCACCTACGGCATCTCGCCCTGGCTCACGGTCTGGATCGGCCTCGTCATCACCGGCCTGGCCGCGCTCGTGCTCGGCTGGATCACGCTGCGCATGTCGGGCCACTACCTGCCGCTGGCGACGATCGCCTGGGGGCTTTCGCTCTTCTACCTGCTCGGCAACATCGACGCGCTCGGCAAATACGACGGGCTGCTCGGCATTGCGCCGATCAATTTCTTCGGCGTCGCGCTCAGCACCGGGCGCTACTTCTTCTACCTGGTGTGGATCGTCGTCCTGATCGCCGCCGTCGCCGTGACGCACCTGCTCGATTCGCGCGCCGGCCGGGCCCTGCGCGCCGTCAAGGGCGGCACGACGATGGCCGAGGCGATGGGCGTCAACACCTTCCGCGTCAAGGTCACGGCCTTCGTCCTCGCGGCCCTGCTCGCGAGCGTTTCGGGCTGGCTCTTCGCGCACTTCCAGCGCACCGTGAATCCTTCGCCCTTCGGCCTCGAGATGGGCATCGAGTACCTCTTCATGGCGGTGCTCGGCGGTGTCGGCTACGTGTGGGGCGCGCTGGTCGGCGCCGGCGTCGTGCAGATCCTGCAGGACCAGCTCCAGGTCTGGCTGCCGCGCCTCATGGGCAGCAGCGGCAACTACGAGATCATCGTCTTCGGCATCCTGCTCGTGCTCGTGCTGCAGTACGCGCGCGACGGCCTTTGGGCCTTCGTCGAGGGCATGCTGCCGCGGGTCAGGCGCAAGGTCGACTGGGCCGATGCCACGCCGCTGTCGAGCCGTGCCCGGCCGTCGCACGGCGAAGTCGTGCTCGACGTGCGCGCCGCGCGCAAGGAGTTCGGTGGCCTCGTCGCCGTCAACGACGTGAGCTTCCGGGTCTGCGCCGGCGAGATCCTCGGCCTGATCGGGCCGAACGGGGCCGGCAAGTCGACGACCTTCAATCTCGTCACCGGCGTCTTGCCGGTGACGCGCGGCGAAGTCGTCTTGCTCGGCCGGCGCATCGATTCGCTGCCCTCGCGCGAGATCGCGCGGCTCGGCGTCTCGCGCACCTTCCAGCACGTGAAGATGATCGCCGGCATGACGGTGCTCGAGAACGTTGCCCTCGGCGCTCACCTGCGCGGCCGCCACGGCGTGCCGGCGGCGATGCTGCGCACCGACCGTGCCGAGGAGCGCCGCCTGATGCGCGAGGCCGAGCAGCAACTGCAGCGCATCGGCATGGTCGAGCTGATGCACGAGCAGGCGGGCAATCTCGCGCTCGGCCAGCAGCGGCTGATGGAGATCGCGCGGGCGTTGGCGGCGGATCCGACCTTGCTCCTGCTCGACGAGCCGGCGGCGGGGTTGCGGTTGAAGGAGAAAGAGGGGCTGGCCAACGTGCTGCGCCAGTTGCGCGCCGAGGGCTTGTCGATTCTTCTCGTCGAGCACGACATGGATTTGGTGATGGGATTGGTCGACCGCGTCGTGGTCATGGAGTTCGGCACCAAGCTCATCGAAGGGACCCCTGAAGAGGTTCAGGCCAGCCCGGCGGTGCGGGCGGCCTACCTCGGGACGGAGCACTGAGTCATGGCCGAGCTTCTGCTCAATGTCCGCGACCTCCACGCCGGCTACGGCAAAGCCGAAGTCCTGCACGGCCTGACTCTCACTGCAAGAGCCGGCAAGGTCATCACCGTCATCGGCCCCAACGGCGCCGGCAAATCGACGCTCCTCAACGCGCTCATCGGCGTGCTGCCATCGAGAGGAACGATCCAATACGACGGCCAGCGCATCGACCTGCTTTCGCTCGAGGAGCGCGTCATGCTCGGCATGGCGCTCGTGCCGGAAACGCGCGCCCTTTTCGCGACGATGTCGGTCGAAGACAACCTGCTCCTGGGCGCCTACCGCCAGGTACGCCTCGGCAACAAGGACAGCGCCAAGTCGCTGAACGAGGTCTTCATGCTCTTCCCGCGCCTGCGCGAGCGGCGCGCCCAGCTCGCGGGCACGCTCTCGGGCGGCGAGCGACAGATGCTCGCCGTCGGCCGCGCCCTCATGGGCAAGCCGCGCCTCCTCATGCTCGACGAGCCGAGCCTCGGCCTCGCGCCGCTCATCGTGCGCGACATCTTCGCGACCATCGCCGCGCTGCGCGCCACCGGCGTGACCATCCTCCTCGTCGAGCAGAACGCGCGCGCCGCGTTCGAAGTCGCCGACTACGGCTACGTGCTGGAGATGGGCGAGATCGCGCTGCAAGGGCCGGCCGAAGACCTCGCCAGGGACCCGCGCGTCATCGAGACCTACCTCGGCGCGGCGCGCCGGAAAGGAGGCGCATGAACGATCAGGGCGCGCGGCCGGCGCGCGAGCTCGACGATTCGGCGCTCGCCCACCTCGTCGGCTACGCCGCCGCGCGCGCGGCGCTCGAGCTGCGCAAGGTCTTCACGCACCACATGGATCCGCTCGACCTGCGCGTACCCGAGTTCTCGATCCTCATGCTGGTCGCCGCCAACGGCGAAGCGAACCAGAAGCAGCTCGGCCAGGCGCTCGACATCTCGCCGCCGAACATGGCCGTCATGCTCGATCGGATGGTCGAGCGCGGCTGGGTCGAGCGCGTGCGCAGCACGCACGACCGCCGCGCCCAGCACATCCACCTGACGGCGAAGGGCCGCGCCCAGGCCGAGCGCTCGCACAAGATCTCGACGGCGATGGAAGCGCCGGCGCTGGCCGCGCTCTCGCGCGCCGAGTGCGCGCTGCTGATCGAGCTATTGCGCAAGATCGCGTTCCCCGCCGATCGCAACCCGACGCCCTAGCGGCGGGCACGCGGCTTGCTGCGAGTCGGCAAGCCGGTCATCGGCGCCGTAAGAGGAGACTCGCCATGAGCAGGTTCGACATGCGCCATCGCCGGCACGCCTGGGTCGTGATCCTCGCCGCCGGCGCAACGCTCGCCGGCTGCGACAAGACGACCACGGTCACGCAGACGCCCTCCGGCGCGGTGACGACGACGACGATCGCGCCGAGCGCCGACGCGAGCGCCGTGATCGGCAAGATCGACGCCTCGCTCGCCGCGGCCGCGAGTGCCGTGCAGTCGAGCGCTGCCGCGAGCCAGGCGCTCACCAAGGTCGGCGACGCCATCGAAGACGGCGCCATCACGGCGCAGATCAAGACCGCGCTGCTCACCGCCTCCGACGTCAAGGGCCTGCACATCGACGTCGACACCAAGGCCGGCGTCGTCACGCTGCTCGGCACGGTGCCGGACGCGATCAGCCGCAGCCACGCCGAGCGGATCGCGCACGACACGCACGGCGTGAAGTCGGTCGAGAACCGCCTCGCCGTCCAGGCGCCGGCCTGAGGCGCGCACTCAGGCCTCGAAGTCGTCAGCGCGCAATTCGATCGGCTTGCCGTGCGGCGTGCGGTCGGCGGCGTGATCCCAGGCTTGTTCGTAGCGCGCCAGCTCACGGGCTGAGCTCACGCCCTTTGCAGCCACGAGCGATTCGAGCGCGGCGAGCCAGTGCCGGTAGTAGGTGTCGCCGAGGTCGGCGTCGCCGCCGGCCTGTGCCGCGTCGATCTGCGCGCCCAGCGCCGCCGCCCATTCGGGCCAGGTGAAAACGCCGCGCTCGTGCAGGGCCAGCGCCATCGCGAAGGCATGCGCCTGCCACGGCTCGCCGAACACCGGGCCGTCGCCGTCGCGCGGCAGGCCGGGCAGGGCGGGAAGCGCCGCGTTCATGCGACCTCCAGGTACGGCTCCCACGCGTCGACCGAGACCTTCAGCCCTTGCGGCGCACGGCCCGGCCAGAGCTCGGCCTCGTCGAAGACGACGTTGTAGAGCCATTGCGGCTGCTCGCCGAGACCGAGGGCATTCGCGTCGGCAAAGACGTGCGTGCCGTGCAGGCGCCCGATCACGCCCGCGCGGCCTCGCACGTAGGCGGGCAGGCGAGTGTGATGGCGGGGCACGTCGCAGCGCATGCGCACACGCGCCCCTTGCGCGAAGCGCGCCGGCGATGTGGCACTGCGCTCGGTGGGCGAGCCGCGTGCGAGTACGGCGGCGACGTCGGCGCCGCGCAGCACGCGTGCGACCGGGCGCGGCGACGTGCGCATGTGCCCGCTCGCGATCTCTGCGGCGCTGGCCAGGCCGCGTTCCTCGACGAGTCTTTGCAGCGCCTCGAACCAGATCTCGTAGTAGCTCGACGCGGCGTAGTCGGGCAGGGTCTCGCGCGCCGCGCGGCTCATGTCGATGTTCCACGAGCCCGTCGCGCCCATCGCCAGCGTCAAGGCCAGCACGCGCAGCTCCCAGGCTGCGTGGAAGAGCTCGCCCTCGGGCTCGGGCCTCACCGGCCCATGGCCGGGCTGTCCGCCGAGGTCGGCATGGGTCGTGTAGCTCATGGCCTTCGAGCCAGGCCCGTGCCGATCATCGAATCGCGGCCAACGAGTTCGGCGAGCTCGGTTTCGCCGAGTCCTTCGGTGCCGGGCGGGCGCTCGGGGATGACGAGGTAGCGCACTTCGGCGGTCGAGTCCCAGACGCGGATCGCCGTCGTTTCGGGCAGGGTCACGCCGAAGTCGGCGAGCACGCCGCGCGGGTCGCTGACCGCGCGCGAGCGATAGGGCGCGCTCTTGTACCAGGTGGGCGGCAAGCCGAGCACCGGCCAGGGATAGCAGCTGCACAGCGTGCAAACGACGAGGTTGTGTTCGCTCGCCGTGTTCTCCACCGCCACCATGTGCTCGCCCTGGCGGCCGCCGTAGCCGAGCGACGCGATCGCCGCGCTCGCGTCGCGGCGCAGCCATTCACGAAACTCCGCGTCGACCCAGGCGCGCGCGACGACCCGGGCGCCGTTGCGCGGGCCGATGCGCGTCTGGTAGGTGTCGATCAGCGCGTCGAGCGCGGCGGGGTCGACGTAGCCCTTTTCGGTGAGCACCGATTCGAGGGCGCGCACGCGCAGGTCCATCTCGCCGAGCTCGCTGTGCTCGTGGTCATGCTCGTGACCGTGCTTGTGCGGCGGCCGGGTGCTCATGCATCCATCCTAGCGATCCGAGGCGCCAAGTAAATCCGTCGCTGCGCGATGGCGCCGGGCACGGTCATTGCGCTAAGCTCCCGCCCGCGCCGCCAGGAGCGCAGCGGGGAGGTGACCATGCCGCTGTCGAATCGCGCCGCGGCCGAGTTCATCGGCACCTTCTGGCTCGTCCTCGGAGGCTGCGGCAGCGCCGTGCTCGCCGCCGCTTTTCCGCAGGTCGGAATCCGCCTCATGGGCGTGGCGTTCGCCTTCGGTCTCACCGTCTTGACGATGGCCTACGCCTTCGGCCACGTGTCGGGCTGCCACCTGAATCCGGCTGTCTCGCTCGGCCTCGTCGTCGGAGGCCGTTTTCGCGCCGGCGACCTGCTGCCTTACGCCGTCGCCCAGGTGGCGGGCGCCGTCGCCGGCGCCGCGGTGCTTTACCTGATCGCCAGCGGCAAGGCCGGCTTCGATCTGAAGGGCGGCTTCGCATCGAACGGTTTCGGCGAGCATTCGCCCGGCGGCTATTCGCTCACGGCGGCGCTGGTCTGCGAGTTCGTGATGACCTTCATGTTCCTCATCATCATCCCGGGTGCGACCGACCAGCGCGCCCCGGGCGGCTTCGCGCCGATCGCCATCGGCCTGGGCCTGACGCTGATCCACCTCATCAGCATTCCGGTCACCAACACCTCGGTCAACCCGGCGCGCAGCACCGGCCTGGCGCTCTTCGTCGGCGGCTGGGCCATCGAGCAGCTCTGGGCCTTCTGGGTCGCGCCGCTCGCAGGCGCGGCGTGCGCCGGCGTGGCTTATCGGCTGGTCAGCGGCGAGCGCAGCAGGGCGGCGGGCATCGAAGGCCCGGCGGCGGGCAGCACCATTCCGAAGTCTCCCGGCTGACGTCTCTGTCGGGCATCACTGCCCGGCTCGTCAGTGCCCGCCCCAGACCTCGTCGGCCACCTCGACGATGAGGCGCAGCTTGGCGCGCTGGGCTTCCACGGCGATGTCGTTGCCGTGCACCGTGCTCGAGAAGCCGCACTGCGGCGAGAGGCAGAGCTGCTCGAGCGGCACGTACTGGGCAGCTTCGTCGATGCGGCGCTTGATGTCGTCTTTCGATTCGAGCTGGCTGAGCTTGGTCGTCACCAGGCCGAGAACGACGATCTTGCCCTTGGGCAGGAAGCGCAGCGGCTTGAAATCGCCCGAGCGCGCGTCGTCGTACTCCAGGAAGTAGCCGTCGACGTCCATCTCGGAAAGCAGCGCCTCGGCGACCGGCTCGTAGCCGCCCTGCGCCGCCCAGGTGCTCTTGAAGTTGCCGCGGCACAGGTGCACGGCGAGCGTCATGCCCGCGGGCTTTTGCGCGACGACGCGGTTGATGAACGAGGCGTAGCGGTGCGGTAGCTCGTCGGGGTCGTCGCCGCGCGAGCGAGCCGCTTCTCGCATCTTGTCGTCGCAAAGGTAGGCGAGGTTGGTGTCGTCCATCTGCACGTAGGTGCAGCCGGCGCTGCTCAACGAACGCAGCTCGTCGCCGTAGGCGTTGGCCACGTCCTGGTAGAACGGCTCGAGGTCGGGATAGTGCTCGCGGCTGATGCCGGCGCGGCCGCCGCGAAAGTGCAGCATCGTCGGCGAGGGAATCGTCACCTTCGGCGTGTGGCCCGGCGTGACCTTCGATTTCAGGTATTCGAAATCGGCCTTCTGGATGTCCTTGACGTGGCGCACCTTGTCGATGACGCGCATCACTGGCGGCGCCAGCTCCTCGGTGCCGTCGGGCTTTCTGATCGTGACCGGAATGTCGGTCTTCACGCCGCCGAGCTGCTCGAGGAAATCGATATGGAAATAGGTGCGGCGGAACTCGCCGTCGGTGATGCTTTTCAGGCCCACGTCTTCCTGGAACTTCACGATCTCGGCGATCGAGTCGTCTTCGACGGTGCGCAGCTGCTCAGGCGAGATCTCGCCCCTTGCGCGGCGCTCGCGCGCCTCGAGCAGGCGCTTGGGGCGAAGAAAGCTGCCGACGTGGTCGGCGCGAAAAGGCGGGCGGGTGCGGGTCGTCATGGTGGGTGGCTCGACGTGAGGGCGGGACGCAGCGCACGATCATAGGGCGCGCCCGCACTGCGCGAATGTCCTGATGCGGCGCCCTTGCGGCAACGGCGAAAATCCCTCTTTTCGCCGCTGTATCGCAGGAGATTCGAATGCAAAGACGCCAGGCCCTCCACGCCTTGTTCGGTTCGGCCATCATCGCGGCCGCCTCCATCGGCCACGTGTACGCCGCCGATGCCCAGCCCTTCAAGATCGGCTTCATCCTGCCCATGACGGGCCAGTCGGCTTCCACCGGCAAGCAGATCGAAGCGGCAATCAAGCTCTACATGGCGCAGAACGGCTCGGCCGTCGCCGGTCGCAAGATCGAACTCACGATCAAAGACGACGGCGGCGTCGCCGACACGACGCGGCGCATCGCGCAGGAGATGGTCGTCAACGACAAGATCGACGTGCTCGCCGGCTTCGGCCTCACGCCGCTCGCCTTCGCCACGGCGCCGATCGCGACGCAGAGCAAGACGCCGATGGTGGTGACGGCCGCGGCCACTTCGGCCATCACCGAGCAATCGCCCTACATCGTGCGCACCAGCTTCACGCTGCCGCAGGTGACGGTGCCGATCGCCGACTGGGCGGCCAAGAACGGCATCAAGAAGGTCGTCACCTTTGTCGCCGACTACGGCCCGGGGCTCGACGCCGAGAAGTTCTTCAAGAGCCAGTTCACGCTCGACGGCGGCCAGGTCGTCGGCGAGATCCGCACGCCGCTGAAGAGCCCCGATTTCGCGCCCTTCCTGCAGAAGCTGGCCGATCTCAAGCCCGACGCCGTGTTCGTGTTCCTTCCCTCGGGCCAGGGCGCCGCGTTCATGAAGCAGTTCGGCGAACGCGGGCTCGACAAATCGGGCATCCGCCTCATCGCCACCGGCGACGTGACCGACGACGACCAGCTGAACGACATGGGCGACGTGGCGCTCGGCGTCGTCAACTCGCACCACTATTCGGCGGCGCACCCTTCGGCGATGAACAAGAAGTTCGTCGCCGCCTTCGAAGCGGCCAACAAGTTCCGCCCCAACTTCATGGCCGTGGCCGGCTACGACGGCATGCACCTGATCTACAACGCGCTCGCCGCCACCAAGGGCAAGGGCGGCGGCGACGCGCTGCTCGCGGCGATGAAGGGCCAGGTCTTCGAGAGCCCGCGCGGCCAGATCCTGATCGACGCGCAGACGCGAGACATCGTGCAGGACGTCTACATCCGCAAGGTCGAACGCGTGCCTGCGATGGGTAGCCAGCTTTTCAACGTCGAGTTCGACGTGCAGAAGGCGGTGAAGGATCCGGCGAAGGTGAAGTGAGGTCGGGCTCTAGGCGTGCTCTAGGCGACTACTCCCTGGCGACTTGCTGCACGAGAACGTTCTGACGCGCTGAGCCTCACGCGCCGTCGATATTCTGGAACGGCGAGAAGTCGAGAAGGTTCATCGACATGTTCTCGAACACCGTCTTGAGGCGAGCGACGGCAGGGTCGGCGCCTTTGGCCTTGCGTGCGATGTCGAGCGCGATATCGGCCTGCCTGATGTGCGGATAGAGGGCGCTGTACTTGTTGTGCAAGGCCTTGAGCGAAGCGGTCATCGCCTTGGCCAAGGCGGCGTAGGTGTCCATGTCTTTCTTCAGCGCCTCGCGCATCTTCACCAGCGTCTGGGCGTCGATGATCGCTGGATCGAGCGCCTTCTGAAGCGCAGCTCTTTCGGCCGCGGGCATCTTCGATTTGGCCAGCTGCTCGCGTTCGCGGCGAAGGTTGGCAAAGAGGGTGCGGTCGTCTGCGCTCATGCGTGGGTCTCCTGTTTCGGTAGCCGAACCCTGGCCCCGCCACCGCCGCATCCGGCCGGCGAGAAGGCGAGGCACATCGCGCCCGTCACGAATCGGATCGTGCCCGCGCCCACACAAATGTCTCCCCTTGCTTCGAACCAATGTAGCAGCGAATCACATCGGGTCGCGGGGATGCTTCTTTCTCGCCTGCGGGCAATCGAAGATCGCGTGTGCCCTGCTCGCCGTCCGGCGGCCGACCGACTTCAGCGGCGGGTGGCGCGTTATGCGTTGGACGCAGCGAATGCTGGGCGGCTCCGGGGCGGTGTCGCTCGAGCTGATCGCGAGCTCACGGCACTCAGCCTAGACTGAATTTCCGTCCACGACAGCGAGCAAGGATTCGATGGCCCTGCACACCTGGTTGCTCTACCTCGCCGCAGCGCTGGGTCTGTCGCTGACGCCCGGTCCGAACAGCCTGCTCGTGTTGACGCATGGTGCATTGCATGGCCATCGCAAGACCTTGTTCACGGTGGCGGGCGGGGCGCTCGGCTTCGTGGCTCTGATCGCGCTGTCGATGCTGGGCATCGGCGCCTTGCTGAAGGCTTCGGCGGGCGCGCTGACGGTTCTCAAACTCCTGGGTGGCGTCTATCTGATCTGGCTGGGCATCCAACTCTGGCGCGCGCCGGCGATTCACCTTCGGGCAGACGCCTCGAGAGCCGACACCCGAGGCGCAGAGCTGTTTCGCCAGGGTTTGCTGACGGCACTTTCCAATCCGAAGGCGCTGCTGTTCTACGGCGCCTTCCTGCCGCAGTTCATCGACCCGCGCCGCGACCTGCTGATCCAGTTCGTCGTCATGGCGACCAATTTCGTGGCGATCGAGTTCGTCGTCGAGTATCTGCTGGCAAGGCTGGCACACCGCATACGTCCGCTGCTCGAACGCGTCGGCAAGAGCTTCAATCGCGCATGCGGCGGCATGTTCGTGATCATGGGGATCGCATTGCCGATGACGAGGTGAGGTTCGATGGCCATCGGCCCGAAGGCGGCCGGATCGGCTATCTGCCCCGCATCCGGTTGTTCTTCGGCTTGTGCTCGAGCTCGCACAGCCCGAGCGCTTCCATGAGTGGCGGCAGGTAGACGCCGAAGCGCCCGCGCAGGCCCTTCTTGAGGCCGTACCAGCCGCCGATCGGGTTGGCCTGCGACCGGCCCCACGCTTCGACGCTGCCTTCCTTCGCCGGCTTCTGCTCGTCGGCGCCGCCGAGCTCGACCCAGTCGCCTGCGGCCACGAGCATCGCCGCCAGGTCGCCGACGCAGCGCGCGTCGTAGAAGAGCACGGTGCTGCCGACGGTGCACACGAGCACGCGCACTCCCTCCCGGGTATCGACGTGCATCGTGTACGCCGCCGTGCCCGGCGGCGTCTTGAGCTTCCAGGGGTTCGTCTTGTCGCGCGTCAACGGGGTCATGGATCGTCCTCGGAGGCGTCAGGCCTCGAATTCGAACGCACCTTCCTGCGCGATGTAAGGCACGTAGCGGAAGTCGCGGATCGCGACGACGCGCTCGCCGAACCAGCCGAGCTCGATGAAGTAGCGTGGGCGGGCGGCATGCGGATCGGGCAGCACGGCCAGCACCTCCCGCCCGTCGAATCTTGCCGGTACCACGTGCCAGCCGGCAGCGCGCTCGTAATTGCTGAAATAGGTGCTCACCGCGCGGCGGCCCGCGGCCTTGCGCCGCGACACGAGGTCGAGCCGAACGTCGTCGGCGAGCAGCAAGCGGATGCCTTCCCAGTCGTGGGCGTTGAAGAGGCTCGCGTAGCGCTTCAGCGCCGCCGACAGCTCGAGCGCCTTTCGCGACGGGGATGTGGCTGGCGCTTCGGTCACCTGCTGCAGTGCCGCGCGCCCCCGGTGCAGCGCCGCCTTGACGGCGGGCACGCTCAGGTTCAGCTCGGCGGCGATCTCGTCGATCGAATGTTCCAGCACGTCCTTGAGGATGACGCAGCCGCGCTGCGCCGGCGCCAGTTCGAGAAAGCACGAGAGCGCCGCTCGCACCGCCTGTTGGCGGGCCAGCACGCTGTCGGGCTCGAGCGCGGCCTCGCCGGCGAGATCGATCGCCGCGTCGAGCGGCTCGATCGCCCGATGCACCTCGTGCCGCCAATGATCGATCGCGCGGTTGTGCGCGATCCGGAAAAGCCACGGGCGCAGGGGCGGCAGCTCCTGCATCTGCGGCAGCTCGTAGCAGGCGCGGGCCAGCGTTTCCTGGACGACGTCTTCGCCATCGGCGACCGAGCCGGTCATGCGCGTGCAATAGCGAAGCAGCTCGGGGCGAACGTGATCGACCAGCGCCAGAAACTGCCGACGGCCGCGTTCCAGGGTGCCGATGAGGTCGCTCGACACGGCATCGCTTGGCTTGCGCGTGTCAGGTGTCGAAGAACCCATACGACCCGATCTCCGTCAGATCCACCCGCACCGGCGGCGAGACGCAACGCTCCTTGACTCCCGCGGAGAAGGCCTTGAAGGCCGGCAACGAGGTCAGGGCGTTGGCGCCGTCTGCCTCCTCGTGCGATACGAGGTGCACGAAGCTCACGCCGTCGCCGAGCCGAAAGGTGGCATAGCGCAGGCCCGGAGGCCGAGCCTCGCGAAGCGCTTCGTAGACGGCCCGGGCCAGGCGCTCGTTCTCGGCCACCCGGTCGGGCTTGAGTGTGTAGCTCACCATGTGCTTCATGTTCGGATCCCTTCGATGCGCCCCGTGCTCGGAGCCCTGGTGCAAGGACGATCCAGCGTCGCCAAAGGATGCGGTCGGTCGTCGCAGTCGAGGCAGCGGGCCGCGGCGATGGAGCCCAGTATGCTTGGCGCTTGAGCGAAATCGACTCGAAACTGTTGAGCGAGCTGCGCATCGAGGGCCAGCAGCGCGAGAGCGATGGCAGCGGCAACGGGCGGCGCTGGTGGTGGCCGGCCCTCGCCGGGGTGCTGGTCGTCGCCCTGCTCGCGGCTGCCGCCTGGTGGTTTCTCGGCGCCCGGCCCATCGCGGTGCAGACGGCCACGGCCACCGCGCCAGGTGCCGGCGGCACGGCCGGCGCGGTCCTGCAGGCCACCGGCTACATCACGGCGCGCCGGCAGGCGACCGTGTCGACGCAGATCACCGGCACGCTCACGCAGGTGCTGATCGAGGAAGGCGATCGCGTCGTCAAAGGTCAGGTCATCGCGCGCCTGGAAGACAGCGGCCTGCGCGCCAGCCTCGACGTGGCGAACGCGAACGTCATGTCGGCGCAGGCCCAGGTCGCGACGGCGCAGGCGCAACTGGTGCAGGCCGAGGCCGATTCGCGCCGCCAGCAGGCGCTCGTCGCCAGCGGCATGGCCACCCAGCAGTACGCAGAGCAATCGCGCACCGCGGTTTCCACCGCCGCCGCCCAGCTCGATGCGCGCCGCCGCGAGGCCGATTCGGCGCGTGCGCAGGTGGCGCAGGCCAGGGTGAATTTCGACTATGCCGTGGTGCGTGCGCCGTTCTCCGGCGTCATCACCGTCAAGGCGGCGCAGGTCGGCGAGATCGTCTCGCCGCTTTCGGCCGGCGGCGGCTTCACGCGCACCGGCGTCGGCACCATCGTCGACATGGATTCGCTGGAGATCGACGTCGATGTGAGCGAGGCCTACATCGGCCAGGTCAAGCCCGACATGCCGGCCGAGGCCGTGCTGAGCGCCTACCCGGACTGGAAGATCCCGGCCCACGTAATCGCCATCGTGCCGTCGGCCGATCGGGGCAAGGCGACCGTCAAAGTGCGTGTCGCGCTCGAGCAGAAGGACGCCCGCATCGTGCCCGACATGGGCGTGCGCGTGTCCTTTCTCGGGCCGAAGGCGCTGGCTGCCACGCAAGCGCTCAAGGGCGTGCTCGTGCCGGCGCAGGCGATCGCGCAGCGCGACGGTCGCGGCGTCGTCTTCGTGGTCGAAGGCGGCAAGGCTGTGCAGCACGCGGTCACGCCGGCGACGCAGGATGTCGGCACGATGAAGCTCGTGCCCGAAGGCGTGAAGGCGGGCGATCGGGTGGTACTGTCGCCGCCGCCGGCGCTGCAAGACGGCGCGAGCGTGGCGATCGAGGAGCCACACTGACACGACCGGTGCGGCATGCAATGCAGACACATGAGCAGGAGGGGCATGGCATGGCCAAGCTGATCGAGATCCGCGACCTCTCGAAGGTCTACGAGCGCGGCAAGCAGAAGGTGGAGGTGCTGCACCACATCGACCTCGACGTCGACGAGGGCGATTTCCTGGCGCTGATGGGTCCTTCCGGCTCGGGCAAGACGACGCTGCTCAACATGATCGGCGGGCTCGACGTGCCTTCCGCCGGCAGCATCAGCGTCGGCGGCCAGCGGCTCGACCAGCTCGGCTCGGGCGCCCTTGCGAAGTGGCGCGCGGCGCGGGTTGGCTTCGTCTTCCAGTTCTACAACCTGATGCCGATGCTCTCGGCGCAGCGCAACGTCGAGCTGCCGCTGCTGCTTACCAAGCTCTCCTCCGGCGAGCGCAAGAAGCGCGCGGGCATCGCCCTGCAGCTCGTGGGCCTGGCCGACCGCGCCAGCCACAAGCCCGGCGAGCTTTCCGGCGGGCAGCAGCAGCGCGTCTCGATCGCGCGCGCAATCGTCTCCGACCCGACCCTGCTCGTCTGCGACGAGCCCACCGGTGACCTCGACCGCCAGTCGGCCGAGGAGGTGCTGGGCCTCTTGCGCGCGCTCAACCGCGACCACGGCAAGACGGTGCTGATGGTCACCCACGATCCAAAGGCCGCCGAGTACGCCAACCACACGCTGCACCTCGACAAGGGCAGCCTCGTCGAAGCGGTCGCAGCCTGAGGGCGAGGCGATGAAGTACCTGCACCTCGTCTGGGCGTCGCTCTTCCGCCGCAAGACGCGCACCTTTCTGACGCTGGTGTCCATCATCGCGGCGTTCCTGCTGTTCGGCCTGCTCGACGCCGTGCGCACGTCGTTCACCCAGGCCGGGCAAGGCGCCAACGGCGCGCAGCGCCTGCAGACCGGATCGAAGCTCTCGTTCATCCAGACGCTGCCGCAATCCATGGAAGCGCAGATCGCCGCCGTGGCGGGCGTGAAGACCGTCACCTACGCCAACTGGTTCGGCGGCGCCTATCAGGACCCGCACAACCAGGTGTTCAGCTTCGCCGTCGAGCCCAACTACCTCGATCTCTACCCCGAGATCGAGGTGGGCGCGGCCGAGCGCAAGGCCTTCGTCGAGACGCGCACAGGCGCGCTCGTGGGCGAGCGGCTGGCGCAGCGCTACAAGTGGAAGGTCGGCGACAAGATTCCGCTGCAGTCGACCATCTACCCCGATCGCGAGGGAAGCAAGAACTGGTCGTTCGATGTCGTCGGCATCATGCACTCCACCGACAAGAAGACCGGCGGCTTCTTCGACCAGATGTTCCTGCTGCACTGGAAATACTTCGACGAGACGACGCCCTACAACCGCGGCCAGGTCGGCTGGTACGTCACCCGCGTCGCCGACGCGAACCAGGCCGATCGAGTGGCCCGGGCGATCGACGCGATCTCGGCCAACTCCGACCACGAGACGCGCACCCAGACCGAGCAGGCGGCGACCGCCTCGTGGATGAAGCAGCTCGCCGACATCGGCCTCATCGTCGGCTCGATCATGGGCGCCGTGTTCTTCACGCTGCTGCTGCTCTCGGGCAACACGATGATGCAGGCGGTGCGCGAGCGCACCGGCGAGCTGGCGGTGCTGAAGACGATCGGCTTTTCGAACCTGAGCGTGCTGGCGATGGTGCTGGCCGAATCGGTGCTGCTGCTGGTGCTGGGCGGCCTGGCCGGGCTCGGCATCGCGAGCCTGCTCATTCCGGTGGTGAGCGCGGCCAGCGGCGGCATGCTGAACCTGCCGGCGGTCGGTGCCGACAGCTGGCTGCTGGGGGCGGTACTGATGGTGCTGATCGGCTTGCTGGTCGGCTCGCTGCCGGCCTGGCGTGCGATGCGGCTCAACATCGTCGACGCCCTGGCCGGCCGCTGAGGAGCACTCGCCCGTGCGCTTCCTGATGAACCTGCTGCTCGTCGTGCTGCTGGTCGTGGTGGTCGCGGCCTGGGTGATGCTGCCCTGGCCCGGCGCCGTCGTGCTCGCCGTGCTGCTCGCCGCCTGGCTGCTGTTCACCCGGCGCGGCCGCCAGGCGGGCTCGGTGGCCAACGTCGGCATCAGCACCTTGCGGCAGCGGCTCGGCTCTTCGGCGGTGATCGTCGTCGGCATCGCCGGCGTCGTCGGCGTGCTCGTTGCGCTGCTGGCGATGGCCGAGGGCTACAGCGAGACGCTGCGCAAGACCGGCAGCGCCGATACCGTCGTCGTGATGCGCGGCGCCTCGGCCTCGGAGGTGATGTCGGTGCTCGACCACGACAGCGTCGTCCAGATTGCGCAGACTGCGGGCATCGCCCGCGACGCCAAGGGCGAGCCCATCGCTTCCGACGAGCTCGTGGTAGCCGCCAACCTGCCGCTGAAGGCCGGCGGCCCCGACGAGGAAGGCAGCGTGCAGCTGCGCGGCGTCGGCGAGGAGGCGTGGGCGGTACGGCCGCAAGTGAAGATCGTCGAGGGCCGGCGCTTCCAGCCCGGGCTGCGGGAGCTCGTCGTCGGCCGCAGCGCCGCGAAGCAGTTCGCCGGCATGGTGCCGGGCCAGGAGATTCACCTCGGCACCCAGCTGTGGAAGGTGGCCGGCGTGTTCGCCTCCGGCGACGCGCTCGAATCGGAGGTCTGGGCCGATGCCAACGTCGTGGCCGACACCTACCGCCGCGGCAGCAGCCGCGCCTCGGTCACCGTGCGGCTGACCGACCCGCAGGCCTTCGGCGCGCTCAAGACCGCGCTCGAGGCCAACCCGCAGCTCAAGGTCGACGCGAGCACCACGCTCGATTACTTCAACAAGCAGTCCGAAGGCATGACCAAGGTGATCCGCATCATGGGCATCACGGTCGGCACGATCATGGCCATCGGCGCGATGTTCGGGGCGCTGAACACCATGTTCGCCGCCGTCGCGGCGCGCGCCCGGGAGATCGCGACCCTGCGCGCGATCGGTTTCGGCGGCCTGCCGGTGGTGGCGGCGGTGATGCTCGAGACCATGTTGCTGGCGCTGATCGGCGGGTTGATCGGTGGGCTGCTCGCGTGGCTGATCTTCAACGGGCAGGGCGCTTCGACGCTGGCGGGCGGCTCGGTGGGCAAGCTCAGCTTCGAGCTGCGGGTGACGCCGGAGCTGCTGTGGACGGGGCTCAAGTGGGCGCTGGCGATCGGGTTTGTCGGGGGGCTGTTTCCGGCCGTGCGCGCCGCACGGCTTCCTGTCACCACCGCGCTGCGCGAACTCTGAACGCGCGCCGCTCGACAAAGTCGAGATCGACGCGCAGAGGGTGGTCAAGGATCCGGCGAGAGTCGACAGGGCGTAGCTAGACAATCACGCCCGACAGCATCGGGATGAACGTCGCGCTGTCCCAGTGCAACGCGTAAAGGCTGGTCAGCAGCGCAATCAGAGCCAGCGACGCACCCGTCGATCGGCACGTGCAGGTTGCCGACGCGCGGGATCGGCGGCGACGACATCGACGGGCTCGCTTGCGGCCTAGCGCTAGCGCGCCTATGGACGCAGGTGCGACTGCAACCAGGCCTCGAAGTCGCCGCCGGCCATCGGTGACGCGGCGAATTCACCCTGCATTTCGTCGCAGCCTTGCGCCCGCACCCAGGCGTGTTGTGCCTCGGTCTCGACACCTTCGGCCACGGTGCGTAGCCCCAGGCTCTTGGCCATCTGGATGATCGCCCGCACGATCGCCGCCGAGCCGTGGTCGGCCGGCAGGTCCTTCACGAAAGAGCGGTCGATCTTCAGGCGGTCGATCGGCAGGTCCTTCAAGTGGCCGAGCGAGGTGTAGCCGGTGCCGAAGTCGTCGACCGCAATGCTCACGCCGAGCACCTTCAGGCGCGCCAGCGTCTCGCGTACCGCCGGCAGGTCGTCCATCAGCATGCGCTCGGTAAGCTCGAGCTCGAGCAGCCGCCCTTCCACGCCCGCTTCGGCGAGCGCCTGGCGCACCATCTCGACGAAACCAGAGGCCCGGAACTCCAGCGTCGACAGGTTCACCGCCACCGGCAGCGTGATCCCGGCGTCGCGCCAGCGGCGCGCTTCGCGTAACGCTTCACGCAGCACCCATCGACCGATGGGCAGCATCAGCCGCCTTGACTCGGCGAGCGGTATGAATGCGTCGGGCTGCACCAGCGGCCGCCCCGGCGGCGCCCAGCGGATGAGCGCCTCGCAGCCGACGAGCGCGCCGTCGCGCAGTGCGAATTGCGGCTGGTAGTGCAGCACGAACTCGTGCTCACGCAGCGCATGGGCGAGCCGGCTCTCCATCGCCAGCTCAGCCATCGCCGCCTCGGCCATCGCGGGCTCGAAGAAGCGGCAGTTCGCACGGCCCTTCGACTTCGCGTGGTACATCGCCGTGTCGGCGTGCTTGATAAGCTCGTCGGAAGTGCGGCCGTCGTTCGGGTAGATGGCGACCCCGATCGACGGCGTCACCGAGATCGACGCGCCACCCGCTTCCAGCGGCTCGCCGATCGAGGCCAGCAGCTTGTTCGACACCTCAATCACGGCCGACGGCGGCGTGTCGCCCGAGAGCAGGACGACGAACTCGTCGCCGCCGAAACGAGCCACCAGGTCGCCACTGCGCAACGTGCCGGTGATGCGCCGTGCCACGGTCTGCAGGAGCGTATCGCCGGCGAGGTGGCCGAGCGAATCGTTGACACGCTTGAAGTTGTCGAGATCGATGAACAACATCGCCGGGCTTCGCCCCTTGGCCTTCGCCACGCTTAGCCTGAAGTTCCTACCGTTTCGTAGTCACGGAGAGTGACCTAACTCCGTGTGAGTCC
>ODAK010000647.1_pt1 | contig 39752 bp, 38 predicted proteins | sample 1539591 | NCBI WGS metagenome assembly ODAK01 (sample SAMEA3539303, study PRJEB22396) | soil metagenome | biome: tundra; feature: field; material: soil | place: USA | collected 2010-05 | depth 0.15 m | reverse complement strand
CCAGCGCGCTGATGTTCGGGACCGGGACCACGGTCGCGGTCCCGGACGTGGACCGCACCGACCACCTGCTGATCCTCGGCGCCAATCCCCTGGCCTCCAACGGTAGCCTGATGACCGCGCCCGACATGCGCGGCCGGCTGCGCGCGCTGCGGGCGCGCGGCGGCAAGCTGGTGGTCATCGATCCGCGCCGCAGCCGCACGGCCGAGGAGGCCGACGAGCACCACTTCATCCGCCCCGGCACCGATGCCCATTTGCTGTTCGCGATCGCCCAGGTCCTGTTCGAGGAGGGGCTGGCCGACCCTGGGCCGCGGCTGGCGGAGATGACCGAGGGGCTCGAGACCCTACGCGAGCTGGCCGCGGCGTTCTCACCGGGGGCGGTGTCTGAGGTGTGCGGGATCGCCGCCGAGGAGATCCGGCGAATGGCCCGTGAGCTGGCCGGCGCTCCGCGATCCGCCGTGTACGGGCGGATCGGCACCTGCACCCAGGAGTTCGGCACCCTGGCCAGCTGGCTGGTCGACGTGCTCAACCTGCTGACCGGCAACCTGGATCGCGAGGGCGGAGCGATGTTCCCGCTCGGCGCGGCCGGCCACAGCAACGCGGCCGGCCCGCCCGGCCGCGGGCGGGGCGCGCGCTTCGGTCGCTTCTCCAGCCGCGTGCGCGGACTGGGCGAGGTGTTCGGCGAGCTCCCGGTTGCCTGTCTGGCCGAAGAGATCCAGACGCCCGGCGAGGGTCAGGTCAGGGCCCTGATCACGATCGGCGGCAACCCGGTCATCTCCACCCCCAACAGCGACCGCCTCGACGCGGCGCTGGGCGCGCTGGAGCTAATGGTCAGCCTCGACGTGTACGTCAACGAGACCACCCGGCACGCCGACGTGATCCTGCCCGCTCCCTCGTCGCTGCGCCGCTCGCATTACGACCTGGCGCTGTACCTGTTCGCTGTGCGCAACGTGGCGCACTATTCACCGCCGGTGCTGGAACCCCAGCCCGAGCTGCCCGATGAGTGGGTGACACTGCTGCGCCTGGCGGGCGTCGCCGCCGGGATGGGATCCGACGCCGACGTGGCGGCGCTGGACGCGGGCGTGGCCCGAGCGCTGATCGAGCGCGAGCTGGCCACGCCGGGATCAAAGGTCGCACGGCGGTCCGCCGCGGAACTGCTGGCCGAACTCGAGCCGCGTGTCGGACCAGAGCGGCTGCTGGACCTGCTGCTGCGGACCGGCCCGTATGGCGACGGCTTCGGCGCGCATCCAGACGGGCTCAGTCTGGCCGCGCTGGAGGCGGCGCCGCACGGCGTCGACCTCGGTCCGCTGCAGCCGCGCCTACCCGATGCGCTGCGGACCGGAAGCGGCCGGATCGAGCTGGTGCCCGAGCCGATCGTGGCCGACGTTGCGCGTCTGCGGGCATCGCTGCAGCGCGGCGCCATCGACGAGCTGGTGCTGATCGGCCGCCGGCAGCTGCGCTCCAACAACTCGTGGATGCACAATCTGCCGGTGCTGGTCAAGGGCAAGCCGCGCTGCACGCTACACGTCCATCCCAACGATGCACAACGCTACCGGCTCACCGACGGCGAGCCCGCGCGGCTGCGCTCGCGGACCGGCACAGTGGTCGCGCAGGTGGAGGTCACCGAGCTGGTGATGCCGGGAGTGGTCAGCCTGCCGCACGGCTGGGGCCACGACGTGGCCGGCACCGTACAGAGCGTCGCCTCCGAGCAACCCGGCGCCAACAGCAACGTGCTCGCCGATGAGCTGCTGCTCGATGCCGTGTCGGGCAACGCTGTGCTCAACGGGATCCCGGTCGAGCTCTCGCCGGCGGCGGGCTGAGCTGGGGCGCGGGCTAGTACCTGCGGGCAGCCCACACCACGGCGAAGGCGGTGTAGGCGGCGCCCCCCATCAGCACCAGCCACGCCACCGATCCTGCGCTGGTGTGCCATAGGCGGGGCGTCGCGGTCAGCGTCAGGGTGGCGACTCCGATCGCCACGTACAACGCCGCGCGCCGGCCGTCGCCGAGCGAGTACAGCTCGGTGCGGTATTGACGGTAGGTGATCGCGGCAAACCAGGCGATCGCCGCCAGAAACAGCAGCGACACGACCTGGATGACCACATTGGCGCCGGTGCCGCCGCCGGGCGCGACCGCCACCACGGCGGCGATCAAGACGATGATCAGGACGTTGCGCACGTTGGCGTTGATGCTCACGCCGTCAAGCGTACCCCTCCCGCGACGGGCTCCGGCCCGCCGGATGGCTCCCGGACCGCGGACCCCGCCCCCGCCCCGCCCCCAGCCGCATCGTCCGGACGGGCCAGACCGGCCGGCAGCGCGACCTGGAAGCTGACCCGCACGCGCAGCCCGCCCTGATCACCGGAGGTGGCCGTCAGCGCCGCTCGATGGGCGTCGGCGATCGCCCTGACGATCGGCAGGCCGAGGCCATGGCCCGCCGGCGAGTCAGCCGCTCCTGCTGCTCGCCGACCGCGATCACCCGCTCGCAGGCGGCGCGCAGCGTCGCGTCGGTGGCGTTGGGATCGCACAGTGCGACCTCGACCAGCGCGCGCTGCACCGTGATCGGGGTCCGCAGTTCGTGCGAGGCGTTGGCGACGAAGCGACGCTGGGATTCAAACGCGCCTTCCAGCCGTGACAGCAGGCCGTCAAAGGTGTCGCCGAGCTCCTTGAACTCGTCCTCCGGGCCCTCCAGCGCAAGGCGCTCGTGCAGGTTGCGCTCGGTGATCCTCCGCGCTCGGGCGTTCATCGTGCGCACCGGTCGCAGGGCGCGCCCGGCCATCGGGCGCCAACGCATCGCCGGGGCTCAAATGCGATAGCCGGCACCGGGCAGCATCTCGATGATCGCCGGCTCGCCGAGCTTGCGGCGCAGCCGGCTGATCGTCACCTTGACCACGTTGCTGAACGGACCCGCGGGCCTCGTCCCAGGCCCTGGCCAGCAGCTCCTCAGGGGAGATGACCGCGCCCCGGGCGGCGAGCAGCAGCTCGAGCACGACCATGCCCTCGTGGCGCAGACCCGTGGCGACCGTCTCGGCCAGCTCCTCGTGATCGTCGACAACAAGCACGCGCATCAGCCTCGGACAAGTGTGGCGCTTCACGACGCCGGCGCCAACATGATGCCCGATGTCAGGTTACGTGCGCGTAACGAGCGTCGTTCCCGCGTGGTAACCGCCGGTGGCGTAGCACTTCCTTCCCGGACACCGGAACCGGAGCACCGACCGCAAGTGCCAGGGCGTCGACGAGGCCTACCCCGCCACCGCCTCCCAGCGCTCGTAGAGCTTCTGCACCGCCCGCTTGGCCTGTTCGTGGCGGGCCGCCGACCTGGCGCTGGCCTCCGGCGTCGACCAGGCGCCGGGATCGGCCAGCTCATCCTCGAGCGTGCGCAGCGCGGCTTCGGCGACCTCGATCTGCGCCTCGAGCTTGACCTGGCCGGCGGCGGAGTTCTTGGAGCGGCGCGCCGGCTTCGCGCGCCCGGCGGCGGTCGGGTTCGAACCCGGAGTCGGAGCCGATACCGCCGCCGAGGCGCGCTTCCCCTTCCCGTTGCGCTTCGTGTCGCGGGCCCGCTCAGCCCGCACCTGCTTGACGGCCGGCGGTGCCGGCGCCTTGTCCGGCGCCTTGGCCCGCTCCTCACGGACGCGCACGTACTCGGGCCAGCCGCCGACGTAGCTGTGCAGCGCCTGGTCCTCGAGCGCGACCGTCCGCGTTCCGACCGCGTCAAGTAGCGCGCGGTCGTGGGATACCAGCAGGATCGACCCCTGGAAGGCGCCGAGGGCCTCCTCCAGCGCCTCCCGGCTCTCCAGATCGAGATGGTTGGTCGGCTCGTCGAGGATCAGCACGTTGGCCCCGGAATCGACCAGGATCGCCAGCGACAGGCGCCGGAGCTCGCCGCCAGACAGCCCGTCAAGCGACTTCTCGGCCTCCTCGCCTGAGAACAGGAATCGCCCCAGCAGCGCGCGGGCCTTGTTGGGCGTCAGGCCGGTGGCGTGCTGGGTGGCCTCCAGCACCGTGTGCGCGTTGCCGGCCGACAGCTCCTCGGCGTGCTGGGACAGGTAGCCAAGCTTGACGTTGTGGCCGGTGCTGAGCTTGCCCCGGGGCAGCTCGCGCCGCCCCGCCAGAGTTTCGATCAGCGTCGTCTTGCCGGCGCCGTTGGGGCCTACGAGCGAGACGTGCTCGCCGCGCTCCAGCCACAGCTCGGCGTCGGTCAGCAGCTGCTTGTCGCCGGCCGAGATCACGCCGTGCTGCAGCTCGAATATGACCCGGCCGCTGCGCTCGGGCGCCTTGAACTGGAACTCCAGGCCGGCGCCGTCGCCCGGTGTCCGGGAGACGCGCTCGATCTTGTCCAGGCGCTTGGCACGCGACTGGGCCTGGCGGGCGCGCGTCCCGGCGCGAAAGCGTGTGACGAACCGCTCCAGCCGCTCGATCTCGGCCTGCTGGCGCTCGACCGCCCGTCCCAGCGCCAGCTCACGGGCGGCCTTCTCACGCCGCCAGGCGTGCCAGGTGCCGGGGAAGAAACGCCCGCGCCCGGCCTCGAGCTCCAGCACCGCGGTCCCAACCGCCTCCAGGAACCAGCGGTCGTGGGCGACCAGCACGATCGCGGCGTCAAGACTTACGAGGTGCTGCTCGAGCCATTCCAGCGAGGCAATGTCGAGATGGTTGGTGGGCTCGTCGAGCAGCAGCAGGTCGGGGTCACCGGCCAGCGCGCGTCCGAGCGAGGCCCGGGTCAGCTCGCCGCCGGAGAACGCCTCCAGCGAGCGGTCGAGGTCGCTGCCGGCGCGGAAGCCGAGCCCGCGCAGCGTCGAGAGCGCTCGATCGCGCCAGTCGTAGCCGCCGGCGTGCTCCAGCCGGGCCTGAGCCTCGGCATAGCGGTTGAGCGTCGCCTCGTCGTGGGCGCCGTCGGCCATCGCCTGCTCCAGCGAGGCCAGCTGCTGCTCGATCGCCACCAGCTCCGGAGCCCCCGAGAGCACGTAGTCGCGCAGCGTCAGGCCGCGGTCGCGGGGCGGGCGCTGATCATGCAGCGCGACCTTGGCGCCCTTGGCCAGCACGAGCTCGCCGGAGTCCACCGACGCCTCGCCGGCGAGCATCCGCAGCAGCGTCGTCTTACCCGCGCCGTTTCGCCCCGACAGGGTCATGCGGTCGCGCCGCTCGAGCTTGAACGAGATCCCGCGCAGCAGCAGCTCGCCGGCGATGTCCTTGCCCAGGTCAGATGCGATTACAACGGCCATCAACCCCCATGGTAGGAAGCGATGCGCTCCGTGCGAAGGCCAGATGCGCTCCGGGCAGTGGTCAGCTGCGCTCCGGCGATGCCCTGGTGCACGGTTCAATCCCTTTGCGCTCTGGCGGCGCACTAGGATCCCGGGCCGTGCGCTCTTCCGCCTGGCCACCCGATCCGCCTTTCCAGCTCCCGCCCGGGCTGACGCTGCAGATCCCGGGCCGCGGCGAGCTGTTCCTGCGTGACACCGGCGGCGAGGGACCGGTGGTGATGCTGCTGCACGGGTGGATGGTCAGCGCCGACATGAACTGGGGTGGCGCCTACGTGGACCTGGCCGAGGCGGGCTACCGCGTGCTGGCGATCGATCACCGCGGCCACGGGCGCGGCCTGCGGCCGCTCGGCCCGTTCCGGTTGTCGGACTGCGCAGCCGACGCCGCCGCCGCGCTGCGCCAGCTAGGGGTCGCGCCGGCGCTGGTAGTCGGCTACTCGATGGGCGGCGCGATTGCGCAGCTGCTGGCGCGTGAGCATCCCGACGCGATCGCCGGGCTGGTCCTCAGCGGCACCGCGCAGCACTGGCAGGACGACGCCTCGCGCCGGCTGTGGAAGGCGATGGGCGCGGTCGGCCTGGCGCTGTCGGTCGCGCCGCGTTCGACCTTTCGGCTGGGCTTCAGGCGCTCCGGTCAGCGCGCGTCGCGCGAGACGGCCTGGTTTCAATCCGAGCTGCTGCGCCACTCGGCGCGTGATCTGGCCGAGGCCGGACGCGAGCTCGGCCGCTTTGACTCCCGCCCGTGGCTGGCGTCCCTGGAGATCCCGAGCGCGGTCGTGCTTACGACTAGCGACGAGCTGGTCTCGCCCCGCAAGCAGCGTGAGCTGGCGGCCGCCCTGCAGGCGCCGGTTTTCGAGGCGCCGATCAGCCACCTGGAATTGGTTGCCAAGCCGGGGAGCTACAACCCGGCGCTGCTCCAAGCGCTCCAGGCCGTGGCGACACGAGAAGGCGTCAAGATCGCCTAGCCGTCGGGTAGGCTACGTCGCACAATGCGCCGCGCCCGCATCATGACCGCGTTGCTGGTGTTCTCCGTCATGCTGCTGGCGTTCGCACCGGCCGCCTTCGCGCGCGATACCGGTGGTCAGGGCTGGTACGGAGAGACCAGCGACTCGGCGATCACCAGCACCATGTTCATGGTGATCGCGTTCTTTCCGACCGTGATCCTGGTTTTCTCGCTGATCCAGTGGCGTCTCGACAAGCGCAAGCACGCCAGGATGGATGCGGCCAAGCGCCGGGCGGCCAACGCCGACTGGCGCGGCGGCTGGTAGGCGGATGAGCTACTTCCTGACCGGTGCGACCGGGTTCATCGGCCGCCACTTGGTCCAGCGCCTGCTGGCGCGGGACGGTGAGATATACGTGCTCGTCCGCGAGGCATCGCAGGACAGGCTCAATGCGCTGATCGAGGGCTGGGGCTCTGAGGCCGAGGCACGGGTCCAGCCGGTGCTCGGCGACCTGTCGGAGCCCCGCCTGGGCGTCTCCGACGAGGCGCTGGCCCAGCTGCGTGAGGCCTCGGTCGCCCACTTCTTCCACCTCGCCGCGGTCTATGACATGACCGCTGCCGCCGACGACGAGCGCAACCGGATCGCCAACGTCGACGGCACGCGCAATGCCGTCGCCCTGGCCAACGAGCTTGGGGTGGGCTGCTTTCACCACACCTCCTCGATCGCTGCCGCCGGGATGTACAAGGGGCTGTTCCGCGAGGACATGTTCGACGAGGGCCAGAAGCTCGCCCACCCCTATCACCGGACCAAGTTCGAGGCCGAGAAGATCGCCCGCACGCAGACCAAGATGCCCTGGCGGGTGTACCGCCCGGCGATTGTGGTCGGCAACTCCATGACCGGCGAGATGGACAAGATCGACGGTCCGTATTACTTCTTCACCGCCATCAAAATGGCCCGGCACTATCTGCCGGGCTGGTTCCCGCTGGTCGGCCCCGAGCTCGGCTACACCAACATCGTCCCGGTCGACTTCGTCGCCGGGGCGATGGACCACATCGCCCATGAGGATGGGCTCGACGGCCAGGCCTTCCACCTGACCAACCCCAAGTCCCAGCGCTCGGGCGAGGTGATGAACACGATCGCCGCCGCCGCGCACGCGCCGCAGATGTCAATCCGGATCGACTCCAAGCTGCTCAAGGCGCTGCCCAAGGGGACGATCGGCATGCTGATGCAGCTGCCGGCCGCCAAGGGCGTGCGCAAGGCGCTGCTGGCCGACTTCGGGATCCCCGACGAGGTGATCGGCTACATCGGGCTGACGGCCCAGTTCGACACCCGGGACACCGAGCGCGCGCTGGCGGGCTCGGGCGTCGCCGTGCCGCCGCTGGACAGCTACGCCGACAAGCTGTGGGACTACTGGGAGCGCAACCTCGACCCGGATCTGTTCAAGGACCGCAGCTTCGAGGGCGCGGTCAACGGCAAGACGGTGTTGATCACCGGCGCCTCCAGCGGGATCGGCAAGGCGGCGGCGTTCAAGATCGCCAACGCGGGCGGGATCCCGCTGCTGGTCGCCCGCAGCGCCGACAAGCTCGAGCAGGCCCGGCGCGAGATCGAGGAGGCGGGCGGCACGGCGTACGCCTACACGGCCGACATCTCCGACCCTGAGTCGGTCGAGGCGCTGGTCGGCAAGGTGCTCGCCGACCACCCGGCGGTCGACGTCCTGATCAACAACGCCGGCCGCTCGATCCGCCGTTCGATCGCCCTCTCCTACGACCGCTTCCACGACTTCGAGCGCACCATCCAGCTCAACTACCTGGGCACGATCAAGCTGATCATGGGCTTCCTGCCCCACATGCGCGACCGCCGCTCCGGCCTGGTCATCAACGTCTCCTCGATCGGCGTGCAGACCAACCCGCCGCGCTTCTCGGCCTACGTCGCCTCCAAGGCCGCGCTGGACGCCTGGACCCGCGTGGTGGGCTCGGAGTGCATCGCCGACGACGTCCACTTCACGACAATCCACATGCCGCTCGTGCGCACGCCGATGATCGCGCCGACCAAGATCTACGACAGCTTCCCGACGATCTCCCCGGAGGAGGCCGCCGATCTGATCTGCGAGGCGATCCGCGCCCGGCCCAAGCACCTGGGCACCCGCTTGGGCACGTTCGGCGAGATCGCCTACGCCCTGTTCCCCAAGGCGGTCGACCAGATCCTCTCCACCGCCTACAAGGTGTTCCCTGACTCGGCCGCCTCCAAGGGTCAGAAGGACCCCGAGGAGCACGCGTCCACCGAGCAGGTCGCGCTGGCGCACCTGATGCGCGGCGTGCATTGGTGAAGGTTGAAACCGCCCTCTGGGCGGGTTCAATTGGTGAATCCGCCAGGGTGGGTTCCCGGGCCGGATTCCTAGAGCTTGAACACCGGGATCAGCCGCTGCTCGTGCTCGGCCTCGATCCGGGCGATCACCTCGAAGTGCTCTTCGAGCCCTGAGCCGCGCAGCTTGGTGGCCAGCAGCTCGTCGACCTGGTAGATGCCGGCGCTGTTGGACATCGCGATCTCCACCCGCACCGCCCGGTCGCGACCGGGCGAGATCTTGACCTCCTCGATCGCGTAGGCCGAGAGCGAATGGATGTTCTGGTGCCCGGCCTCGAACCCAACGCGGGAGCGCCCCCGGGCCATGTCGAGGGCGTCGGCGACGCGCACGATCCCCGCCTCGACGGTGAACGGCGCTCCCTTGCGGCGATGGCCGATGATCGCGTGCAGGGCCTCGGCGACGATGATCGACCGCTCCGGCTCCTCGTAGGCGTCGGCCAGCAGCGATCCGAGCTTGTCGGCGGTCAGGAACAGGCTGTAGCGCTCGTGGTCGTCGCGGTGGATCGACATGCCGACGCAATGCATCAGGCAGCCGGCCGCCACCACGACCTCGGCATCTCGTTCGCTCATCGCGTAGTCGGCGACGACGCTCGGCGTGACTCCCCGGCGAAACAGCAGCCGAGCCAGGCGCAGACCGATGTTCAGCACGATCTGGATGTGCACCCAGCTGTGATCCGACATCCCCAACCGCCGGGTGGCGTTGACGCCTGATACGTGCCACCAGGCCTTGACCTGATCGTCGTCGTTGACCGCGTCGAGTAACGACTCCAGACGGCGGTTGCCGCGCGTCGGCGCGCGCACGCGGACGTTGGCGATCGCGTCGCGCGGCGGGATCGGCGGCTCGGAGTTCAAGCCTTCACCGCCTGCAGCAGCACGCCCTCGCGGATCCCGCCGCACCCCACCAGCAGAGCGACGCCGAACCGCTGGGATGCCGCCTCAAGGATCAGCAGCGCGGCCGGCAGCAGCCTGGCCCGCTGAGGATCGATCGTGAACCGGCGCGCGATGTCGCTCGCCCGCTCGCGGCCCAGCAGCCCCAGGCAGCGGGTGAACACCTCGGGCTCCAGCAGCGGACCGGCGAGCTTGCGCAGCGAGGTGGCGCTCCCGCCCACCGCGACCGCCTGCGCCGGGTGGGGCACCCGCAGCGCGGCGAACGCGCCGGCGATCTGCTCCCTGGCGTCGGCCAGCTCGATCTCCGACGGCGGATCGGAATGCAGGCAGCGGTCGGCCAGGTCGCCTGAGCCGATCGCCAGCGATGTCCACCACCGCACCTGGTTGGGAGCGGTGCCGAGCACCAGCTCCGAGGATCCTCCGCCCACGTCGACCACACCCAGCTCGCCGGCGGGCGCTTCGTCGAGCGTGCCCGCTGCGCCGGCGAAGGCCAGCCACGCCTCACGTTCGCTGGACAGCGTCTCCACCGACAGCCCCCAGGCGTCGTCGATCGCGGCGATCAGGGCGCCACCGTTGACGGCGCTGCGGATCGCGGCGGTGGCGACGCCTCGCACCTCACGGGCGCCGTGCGCGCGAGCGCTGGCCAGCTGCGCCCCAACGACCTTGACCACCTCGGCGATCTTCGCCCCCCCGATCGTCCTGCCTCCCGACAGGTCCTTGCCGATGCGGGTGAACGCACGCTCCTGATGAACCTCCACCAGCCGCCCGTCCTGGCAATCGGCGACCAGCAGCCGGGTGGTGTTGGTTCCGACATCGATGCACGCCAGGCGCATGCGAATCAGACCAGTCTTTCCGAGCTGGGGAACGAGGCCGGTTCGCCTTCGCTGCCGGCGCCCGACCCCTCGTGGGCGGCGTCCGAGCCGGCGCGAGCGGCCGGTAAGAAATGGAATCCGGCGCGCGGGCGTAGCACGACCCAGATCGTCACGGTGACCACGAGCGAGCCGGCGCCCGCGATCCCAAGCGCGATCCGCGGCCCGGCCAGTGCGGCGATCACGCCGCCCAGCACGAAGCCGGCCCCCGGCGCGGCCTGCGTGAGCGATTCAGTGAAGCTCATCACCAGCGCCATCCAGCGCTCAGGTGTCTGCTCCTGAACCGCGGTTCGCGCGGCTACCGACTCGATCCCGTTGCCCGCCCCGCCCACCACCGCTCCGATCACCGCCACCAGCAGCGAGGGCGCGGCCGCCATCACCAGAAAGCCCACGCCGAGCGCCGCTGCGCTGGCCGCGATCAACCCGCGCGCGGGCAGCCCGCGCCAGCGCCCGTACGCGGCGCTGCCGGCCACCGCACCGGCACCCCAGGAGGACAGCACGGCGCCGTAGCCGCCGGCTCCGGCGTGCAGCGAGTGCTGTACCAGCACGACCTCGACCGGGGTCGAGATCGTGAAGAACACCAGCGCGACCGTCTGCACGCCGAGCAGCGCCCGAAGCACACGGTCACCTCGGACGTGGGCGATCGCGGCCCGCAGCCGGCCCGCGGCGGGCGTGTCCTGCTTAGGAGCCGCCGGCAACGCGCCCCCCGTCACCAGGATCAATGCGATCCCCGCGAACAGGCCGCTGTTGACCAGCAGCGCAGCGACCGTCCCGCCGCTCACCACCACCAGGCCGCCCAGCGCCGGACCCGCCATGAAACAGACCGAGAACAGTCCGTTGGTAACCGCGTTTCCCTCTCGCAGCAGTCCGACGGGAGTCAGCACGCCGACCGTCGCGGCCCGGGCCAGCGCCCGGGCGGCGACCGCCACGATGCCATCGAGCGTCGCCAGCGCCAGCACCGGCACCAGCGAGAAGCGGCTCGCCACCCAGGCGAGAACCCCGAACAGGACCGCCTCCAACGCGTACAGGCTCGGGAGCACGCGCCGCGGGGCGCGCTGGTCGATCCTGGACACGACCGCCGGCGAGAGCAGTGCGGGGAAGAACTGCGAGCAGAGGAAGAAGGCGGCCGAGCCGACAGCGCTGCCGGTGTGGCGGTAGACGAGCACAGCCAGCGCGAGCGTTCCGACCGACCAGCCCAGCTCGTTGAGCGAGTAAGCGGCGAGCAGTCGGCGGTACGCGGGTAGCCGAAGGACCCGTCTCACGACTGAGCGATCACAAGCTCACACTTACGTTGGCGCACAAGACCTCCGTCGGTTGCGCCCACCGCGCGCTTGGCGATTCTTCCACATCAACCGGGGAGGAAAGCTCGCGCCGAGGGCATCCCGCTTCAGGCCGCCTCGGCGCGGGAGCCCAGGCCCGTGGGCGGGCGGCCGTCGATCTCCACCGGAACCTCGGCCAGCGCCGAGCCCCGCCACTGGTCTGCGAGCAGCGAGTACAGCACCACATCGCGGACCCTGTCGCCGTGGCGATGCCAGCTTCGCAACACGCCCTCACGCTCAAAGCCGATGGCGGCCAGCGCCGCCTGCGAGCGCGGATTCTCGACGTCGGCGTAAGCGCCCAGCCTGGTCAGGCCCAGAGCTTCGAAGGCGAGCCGTGTCACCATCGCCTTTGACTCGCGGTTGGCGCCCGTGCCCCAATGGCGCCGGCCGAGCCACGTGCCGATGACGGCGCGCCGGTCGCGATGGCTGAGCTCCGACAGGCCCGTGACCCCAATCGGCCCGCCGTCGGGCCCGACGATCAGGAACTCCAGCCGCTCGCCCCGCTCCCGCGCCGCGGTAACCCATTCGACGTAGGCGGTGGGCTGGGCGGGTGAGGTGTAGGGCCCCCATGAGAAGAACCGAGTCACCTCTTGATCCGAGCCCAGCTCGAACAGCGCCGGGACATCTCTGAGCGCGGCATAGCGCAAGCTGAGCGATGGTCCGCGCACCTCCACTGCGGCGATGCTATTACCTGAAAGCCGAAAGCGTTATTCACCCCGATCCGCCGCGCAACCGCGAGTCGATGCGCCGGCTGGCGGCGCTGGAGCCGGAGCTGGTCTGCTTCGGCCACGGTGCGCCGTTGCGCAATCCCGGCAAGCTTATGGCGTTCACCAACCGGGTCGCCGGCCGCTGATCCCGCGGTCCGCGGCGGTCACGTCGAGCCCGCGGCCCGGGGCTGTCATCCTCCCTGATCATGTCGCTCCGGGCGCGATCCTGGTATCGCAGCAACACCTTCAGCCACCGCTCGTTCTCGCCGCAGCGTCTCGCCGCTGAGCGCGAGGCGAGCGTGTCGGTCTGCCTGCCCGCGCGCAACGAGGCGAGCACGATCGGGGCGATCCTGGAGCGTCTAACGCCGCTGCGCGAGCTCGGAGTGGTGGACCAGATCGTGGTGGTGGATCACTCCAGCGACGAAACCGCCGCCATCGCCCGGGGTTTCGGCGTTGAGGTTCATGACCAGGAGCAGCTGATGCCCGAGCTGGGACCGGTGCTGGGCAAGGGCGACGCGATGTGGCGGGCCCTGCGCGTCCTGTCGGGCGACCTGATCTGTTTCCTGGACGCCGACTCCGAGCACTTCGGCGCACATTTCGCCTGCGGGCTACTCGGCCCGCTGCTATGCGAGCGCCAGGTGTCGTTCGTGAAGGGCTTCTACCGCCGCCCGTTTCGCGTCGGCAAGCTGACGCTGCCCGACGGGGGCGGCCGGGTGACCGAGCTGACCGCCCGACCGCTGCTAAACCTGTTCTATCCCGAGCTCGCCGCGGTCGAGCAGCCGCTCGCCGGCGAGATAGCTGCGCGCCGTGAGCTGCTGGAGCGCCTGCCGTTCGTGACCGGCTACGGCGTCGACATCGCGCTGCTGCTCGACGCCTATCGGGAGGTCGGACTCGACGCGATCGCCCAGGTCGACCTGGAGGTCCGCCAGAACGCCCATCAGCCGCTGCGCGATCTCGGTCCGATGGCGTTCGCCGTGCTCCGCGCGCTGGCGTCACGGCTCGAGCGAGAGGGCCGGCTCAGCGGACCGCTGCCGACGGCCTTCATGGCCCCTGGTCCCGGCGGCATGCCCAGCCCGGGCGACGAGCCGGTCGAGCGCCCGTCGCTGGAGAAGTTGCGTGCCGCGGCCTGAAACCTGCTGAACTGCTGCCATGCTGCGAGCCGGCCACGCTGCGGTGATTGCGGCGGTCATGTTCGTTCTCGTCCTCTCGGGTTGCGGATCGAGCGCCGGCCATGGCAGTAACACCGGGAGCAGCGGCGGTTCGCCGGCCGCTTCGCTCCGCCTCAAGTCGCATCCCCAGGCGATCGAGCCGACGGCCGGCGGCACGGCTGACTCGACGTCTGCGGCCGAGCCCGTCGGGGACCCCAACGCCCATCCGATCTCGCTCGCCGAGGTCAAGCGCGAGCTGAAGATCGTCTCGGAGCTCAACTCGCTCAATCCGGGTCAGGGATTCGTGTTCCCGATGCAGCCGCTGTCGGTGGTCGAGCCGCCGAGCACCTGGTCGCCCGATCAGGGAGTAGACATCTCCACCAAGGGGGCGGCCTGCGGCCCGGCGGCAGTGGAGGTGGCCGTCACCAACGGGGTGATCGTGCAGGAGGGCATCTCCGGGTTCGGGCCCGATGCGCCGGTGCTGCGCGTCGCCGGCGGGCCGCTCAACGGCCGCTACATCTACTACGGGCACGCGCTGCCCGCGCTGGTTCCGGTAGGCTCGGTGGTGTCGGCGGGACAGCCGATCGCCGAGGTCGGCTGCGGAGATGTGGGCATCTCCTCGGGGCCCCATCTGGAGATCGGAATCAGCGCGGTCAACGGCCCGACTTGCTGTCCCGGTAACGACGAGACCTCGCCGGCGATGGAGCGTCTGCTCAAGCGGGTGTACGCCTCGAGCTAGGCCCGAGCGGATCACCCGAACGCGGCCCGGGCCGCCTTCACGCCGGCTGCCGCCCCCTCCGCAAAGCCGTAGGTCCCCTGCTCGCTCAGCTCACGCGCGGCCTCCACCACCGCGCCGATCGCCGCGAAAGCGAACGCTCCACCCACCGACACCCGGCTGACCCCCAGCGCCGCGAGTTCGGACACCGGCGGCACGCCGGGGCGAGCGAGCACGTTGACCGGCCGGTCGACCGATTCCACCAGCCGCTGGATGTCATGCGCGGTGCTGATACCCGGTGCGTAGAGCGCGTCCGCGCCCGCCTCCTGGTAGGCCTGCAGGCGGGCGATCGTGTCGGCCAGGTCGGGGCGCCCGTGCAGATAGTTCTCAGCCCTCCCGGTCAGCACGAGCCGCGCCGGACCTCTGTGGGCGATCGCGGCGGCGGCGGCGATCCGCTCGGTGGCCAGCGCGAGTTCGTAGATCGGCTGATGCTCGTCACCGGAGGAATCCTCGATCGAGAACCCGGCCAGTCCGGCGTCGACCGCTTCGCCGGCGGTAACCGCCACCTGCTCGGGCGCGGCGGCAAACCCGTTCTCCAGGTCCGCGGACACCGGGAGCTCGGTCGCAAAGACGATCGTCGCCGCATGCAGGAGCGACTCCTCGCGGCTGACCGAGCCGTCGAGGCGCCCGAGCGTCGCCGCAAATCCGCTGCTGGTGGTGGCGAGTGCCTGAAAGCCGAGCGACTGCAGCAGCCTGGCGGCTCCGGCGTCCCACGGATTGGGCAGCAGCAGCGGCCGCCCGGCCTGGTGCAGCGCCAGGAAGCGCTCGGCCAGCTGGGTCTGGGACTGGAGGATCATCGCGAGGCCACCGCCCGCACAAGATAAGGCCCGGGCTACAACTGCGAGCGCAGCTCGTGGCACTTGATCTTGCCCGAGCACGCGATTCGTGGCCTGATCCTCGACGGGCGGCGCGCCGGGGCCTTTGACGTAGCCTCTGTGACGATGGCTTCCTTTGCGATCCTGGAGATGAGCGTCATCGCCAGCTGGTTCCGGGACGGCCGTGCCCTGTCGGCTGACGACGTGGCGGGCCAGTACGGCGAGTTCGCGCTCAGCATCGCCCGCAGCAACGGCGAGCCCAGCTGCGACGGCGGTGCGGGCAAATGAGCGCCGAAACGAGCACCTTCTCGCTGGGACGCGAGAGCACCGACGACGGGTCCTTCAAGCGTCAGGCGAGCAGCTTCCGCGGCTGGGTCACCGCCGACGGCTCGAGCGACTTCCCGATCCAGGCGGGGCGATATCACCTGTACGTCGCGCGCGCGTGCCCGTGGGCCCACCGGACGCTGATCGGGCGGCGGTTAATGGGCCTTTCGGACGCCATCGGCGTCTCCTACCTCAACCCGGTTCGCGACAGGCGCGGCTGGGCGTTCACCGGCGGTGAATACACCGATCCGATCAACGACTTCAAGTTCCTCTCCGAGGCGTACGCGGCCACTGATCCCGGCTATGAGGCCCGAGTCAGCGTTCCCGTGCTGTGGGACATGGAGCAGCGGATGATCGTCAACAACGAGTCGGCGGACATCCTGCGGATGCTCTCCACGGTGTTCGCGCCGCTGGCCGAGCATCCCTTGGAGCTGTGCCCCGAATCGTTGCGCGACAAGATCGACGAACTCAACCGCCGGATCTACGAGGGCGTCAACAACGCCGTTTACAAGACCGGCTTCGCGACCCAGCAGGCCGTCTACGAGCGTGAGGTGACCTCGCTGTTCGCCCACCTCGACGAGCTGGAGCAGCGCCTGGCCGGGCAGCGGTTCCTTTTCGGCGATTCGCCGGTCGAGACCGACTGGCAGCTATTCACAACACTGCTGCGCTTCGACGCCGTCTACCAGATCCACTTCAAGTGCTCGATCCGCAAGCTGATCGAGTACGAGCACCTGTGGCCCTACGCCCGCGACCTGTACCAGACGCCCGGCGTCGCCGAGACCGTCAGCTTCAACGAGATCCGCGCGCACTACTACCGCACGCACCCGATGATCAACCCGTCCGGATTGGTCGCTGCGCTGCCGGCGGCGAGCTTCGAGAAGCCCCACGGGCGCGAGTCGCTGGGCTGATCGCCCCGGTTCGGGCCGACCTCGCGTAGCTCGAGCAAACCGGCGGCGTCACCGTGATCGTGACGGGCTGCGTGGCCCTCACGGTGCTCTGCGCCTGCGTCGCGAACGTCAGCATCCCCGTGGGCTCACCCGCGAGTCCGTTGGTCGGTATGAGCCAGATCTAGCAAGCGCCGTTTATCGGCGAGCGGCGAACTCAAAACCGGATCGAGCCTCTGCTCTACGTGACCGACTGCTCGTCATCGGCGCTCCCAGCGGCGGGACCTGCTGCCTGCTTGGTCGTCTGGCCAGCGATCTGGTACCCGCGAGCTGCCTTGGTCACCTCCCCGGTCTTGGCGAGCTTAGACAAGGTCGTGCTGACGCTCGCGCGACCGAGTCCCGTCACGGCGGCAACCTCGCCGGCGGTCATCGCATCTCCGTTCGCGAGTGCCGCAAGGACGGCGGTCTTTGTAGCGCCCGGAGCCGTGCGGACTGGTCCACCGGTCGCGGCTGGGGAGGGCGCGGTTGCCTGCGACTGCACTGGCTGCGATGAAGCGACGGCCGTCGGCTTGGCGCTCGGACGCTGTCGCGCGGGCTTACGGGTCGGTGCACGGGTAGCGGGTGCGGAGCGGACGCTTTTGCGGGCGCTCGTGGGTGACGAGATGCCAGTCGCCGTGGGTGCCTTTGCTCTGTCGCGCGAGCCCAACGCGGCAAGCGCGTGACGGAGCTTGTCGGCTTCGGAGAGCAGCTGGTCAAGCCGGACCTGAATGTCGCGGCGAAGTTGGTCGAGCATCGTGTCGTAGGCCTTCCGTTCGTTGGGCGGCTGAACGTACTCGTCCGTCCGCGCTAAATATTCGACCGTGCAAGATAACGAAACGGCGACACGTGTTTAGTGCGAGCTACTCGTCGCCACGCACGTCGCCGCTCGCGGCGACGCGACGAACGATGTCGCGCACGTTCGCCAGCCTTCCCGCCAGCCTTCCCCCACCTCGCGAATCCACACGTCACGCGAGGGCCGACGAGACGCCTGCGTATCGTGCCCGGCGGGGCATTCGACGGACCGGCCTGGGGCGCTCGCATTGGGCGATAGCGCGCACGATAGGCACGAATCCGATCAGACTCTCGCGGAACGGTCAGGTGAGCTTGAGTCGGTCTGGATGCCTGATGAGCTCACGCGTGTGTTGCGCCGGCAGCGTGGCGCGCCAACCCTGTGCGGATGGTCCGCGACGGGCAAGCCACAGCAGCAAAGAAAGTGGGCGCGAGCGCGACACCGGAGCGCGCATAATCAGGCCCTAGAAGGGCATAGCCGCGCGGCAGACTGAAAGCTCCTGACGTCTGCTCTTCGCTAGGTCAGTTCGCTCGCGCCCACCAACAAGCCTAACCCCACTCAGCGACGCCGACCACCCCGGCGACGATCACGTCTGCGCAAATACCGGCCAAAACCGCCGGCATCGCCACCGGCCAGCCCAAACCGAGCTCACGCGAAGCGATCTGCGGCCCTCCGAGATCCAACCGCGACTGATCCATCCCTCCCAAATGGCATCACCCAACGCGAAACAAGACTTGACTTTCATCCGTCGAGCCCTGACCAGGGGCGGCGACCCGCGCTGCGGACGCACGTCGCGCCGGGCCCGTCGGCCCCGAAATCGTGGCCCTGTCTGACGGTTGGATTCAAGAATCGGAGCGCAAGATGCTCTACAGTCCTTTTCACCGTGCTTGCGGCGGGACTTCGCGTAGAACACTGCTGGCCGCACGCCGAGCGGCGACCTCACGACATCATCGCGCCGGGCGACGGGAGTGTCGTCTCTATACAGCAGTCGGACACCGCAGCCGGTGATCCGCATCGGACGTGAGGACATCATGAAAGCACTCGTGTATAACGGGCCTGGCGAGAAGTCATGGACCGATGTGCCTGAGCCGCGGATCCAGAATCCGACGGACATCATCGTGAGGATCGACACGACGACGATCTGCGGTACCGACCTGCATATCCTCAAGGGCGATGTGCCGGCGGTCACGCCCGGCCGGATTCTCGGTCACGAGGGTGTCGGCGTGATCACCGAGCTGGGCAGCTCCGTGACGCAGCTCGCCGTCGGCGACAACGTGATCATTTCCTGCATCAAGTCGTGTGGTCACTGCAGTTTCTGCCAGCAGGGCATTTTCGCGCACTGCCTGGGTGACGAGGGAGCGTCGGGGATCGGCTGGGTCTTCGGCCATTTGATCGATGGCACCCAGGCCGAGTACGTTCGGGTGCCGTATGCCGAGACATCGGTGTACAAAGTGCCCGAGGGCGTCACGAACCACCAGGGTGTGCTTCTCAGCGACATCCTGCCGACGGGATTCGAGATCGGGGTTCAGTACGGCCAGGTGAAGCCCGGGGACGTGGTCGCCGTGATCGGCGCCGGTCCGGTGGGACTCGCGGTGATGGCGACGGCCGGCCTGTACGGGGCGGCCAGAATCATCGCGGTTGACTTGGACGCCAACCGGGTGGAGCAGGCGAAGAATTTCGGGGCTACGGATGGTGTGAACTCCGGCGACGCGGACTGGAAGGACCAGATCATGGCGTTGACCGACGGCTGGGGTGTGGATGTCGCCGTCGAAGCGGTCGGCATTTCGCAAACGTTCCAGATGGCCACCGAGATCGTCCGCCCGGGTGGGCGCGTGGCCAACGTCGGCGTGCACGGAACATCGGTCGAGCTCCAACTGCAGAACCTCTGGATTCACAACATCGCGATCACCATGGGGCTGGTCAACAGCAATACCACACCTCTGCTGCTCAAGCTGGTGGCCAGCGGCAGACTGAACGTCGACAACTTCGCAACCCATTACTTCAAGCTCCACGAGATGATGGACGCCTACGACACGTTCGCCCGGGCCGCTGAGACTAAGGCACTGAAGGTGATCATCGACCGTTGAGCCTCGATCCACCGACGGCTGGGGCCGGGTCCGTCCGGTAAGCAGCGAATGGAAGCTCTTCGGATCGACGAGTTGGACACGCCGTTCCTGACGGTCGATCTCGACGTCTTCGAAAGCAATCTGCGATCGTGCATGGGCCGTCTCGGAGGTGTTCGCGTGCGGCCGCATCTGAAGACCGCGAAGAGCCCGGAGGTGGCACAGCTGCTTCTGAACGCGGGCGCTGTTGGCATCTGCGTGGCCAAGCTCAGCGAAGCTGAGGTGATGCTGGCCGCCGGAATCGATGACGTGCTGATCACGACGGAGCTCGCGGGTCCGATTAAGGCACGACGCTTAGCCCGATTGGTAAGTCGTTGGCCAGACGCGCGTGTCTGTGTCGTGGTGGACTCGTGGGCGGGCGCGTCAGCGATCGACGCCGTGCTGCCGCGCGCGCTCCAGGCACTGATCGAGGTGAACGTGGGGCAGGACCGCTGCGGCGTTGCGCCGGAAGACGCGCTCGCGCTGGCGGATCGGATACAGCAGCTCGACCGACTACGGCTCGTTGGGCTGCAGGGATACGAGGGCAACCTCCAACACGTGCGCGACCCAGGCGAGCGGCAGAGGCTCTGCGACGATGCGATGCAGCGCCTCGCCGTGGCGGTCAAGGATCTGCGCACAGCCGGACATACGGTCGACGTCGTGACTACAGGCGGCACCGGCACTGCCGAGTTCTGTGCGCGGCACGAATCCGTGACCGAGGTCCAGCCCGGATCGTTTATGTTCATGGACGCCGACTACCTCGACACAGCCGGAGTTCCCTACCAGCCGGCGCTCGCTGCGATCGCCACCGTGATCAGTCGCCCGACCCCGGACCGCGCGGTGATCGACGCCGGGCTCAAGACGCTCTCGAGCGATTCCGGGCCCGCGCGTCTCGCCGATACCCCGGGCTGGTCATACCATCATGCGGGAGACGAGCACGGGACGCTGACACCCATCGGCGAGCCGGAACGCCGCGATTTACAGGTGGGCGACCGGGTGACGCTCCTACCCTCCCACATCGACACCACCGTGAATCTGCACGACGTTCTGCATGCGCACCGCGGTGGGCAGATCCAGGCGGCCTGGGCAGTCGCGGCCCGCGGCAAGGTGCAATAGGCTCGGCATCGTCGCCCGTGCAAAATTCTCAGGCTGAACGGCGGCGCGCGCGCTTGAATGCGAGCAACGCGACGAGCAGACCCGCGATGAACGCAAACGGCGCCGGGTTGCGCTTTGCGCGGTCCCAGAGCACAGAACCGACCAGGGCCAGACCATCCAGCGGCTCGCTTGACTGCACCGGCGGCGCGTCACCCACCTCTTCGCTGCCACCCGCCGGCGCAGCCCCGCCGTCGGCTTCCGTCTCGGCAGAGGCCGCACCGGCCTCCACGGGAGCAGCCCGGGCCTCCGCCGTGACACCACCATCAGCGTCGCCGGCTCCGGCAGCACCATTACCATCGCCGCCGCCGGCCCCACCATCACCATCGCCGCCGCCGGCCCCACCGTCCGCGACAGCGCCACCCGATCCCGCGGCCACCCCGCTCAGGTCAGGCTCTTCGGCCAGCGACGTCTGCAGGCACTTGGCGAAATCGCGCAGCAGCCGCTCGGAGATGTCCTCGATCATCCCGCCCCGGCCGAAGCGCGCCAGGCGCCCGGTGATGTGGTAATCGGTGTCCACCTCCACGTGCGTCGACGCGTCGCCCACGGTCGTGAGCTTGGACTTGATCGTTGCCTTGGCGCCGCCCTGCCCGCGCTTGTCGGTTCCGGCGGCGTGCATCGTCGCCGTGTGCGCGCGCTCGTCGAGGCTGTCCATCTCCAGCTTGCCGCTGTAGGAGGCTGAGGTCGGCCCGATCTTGACCTTGAACGTGCCGTTATAGCTGCCGTCCTCGTTGCGGCCGGTGACGGCTGCGCCGGGCAGGCACGGCGCGACCCGCTCGATCTCGATCAGCGTCGACCAGACGCGGTCGATCGGCGCGGCGACCTCAAATGACTGCTCTAGCTTCATCTCGAATTGCCTCCAGGTCGTCATGGGTATCGACGTCACGGCCCGAGCTCAGATGGCCGCACTCGATCACCGGTCCACCGTGGAGCAGCTCTCGCGCTCCCCGGTCGCCGGTCAACTCGGAGAGCGCCAGCAACTGCTCGGCGCCCAGGACCACGGGATGGCCGGGACGCCCGGCGTAGACGGCCCGGGTGCCGCCCGGGCGATCGACGAAGCGGGCGATCAGCTGCGGCGTCATCAGTGGCTCGTCGCCGAGCGTGACGATCACCTTGCTGGCGCCGCCGGCGGCCAGCTCTGAGGCGCCGCAGCGCAGCGACGCGGCCTGACCGGTCTGCCAGTCCGCGCAGATCACCGGCTCGGCCCGCAGCAGCTCGACCCGATCGCGCACCTCGTCGGCGTGCGCGCCGAGCACGACCACGATCCGCTCCAGCGCGGCCACCTCGCACTGGGCGGCCAAGGCGTACTCCAGCAGCGGCCGCCCGTCGAGCTCGGCCAGCAGCTTGGGCTGGGCCCCGAACCGCGTGCCGGCCCCGGCGGCCAGGATCAGGCCGGCGATCACGCCGGCGCCGCCGCATGGATCGAGCCGCGGGCGTTGGCCAACCGGCCGCCCTGACGACCGTGCCTGGCGGCCACCACCTCGGCGAGGATCGACAGCGCCGTCTCCTCCCGGTTGGTGGCCCCGAGGTCCAGCCCCACCGGCGCGGACATCCGCGCCAGCTCCTCGTCCCCCAGTCCTTCCGCCAGCAGCCGCTCACGGCGCTTGGCCTGGGCGCGGCGGGAGCCCATCGCGCCGATGTAGCGGGCCGGCGAGCGCAGCGCGATCGTCAGCGCCGCGTCGTCGAGCTTGGGGTCGTGGGTCAGGACGGCGATCGAGGTGGCGGGGTCGATCCCACCCAGACGCGCGAATGCCTCCTCGGGCCAGGCGGCGATCACCTCCTCGGCGTCGGGGAACCGCTCCGGCGTCGCGAACCGCGCCCGCGGATCGACCACGTAGGGCCGCCAGCCGGCGGCGCGCGCCAGCGTGCACAGCGCGGCGGCGATGTCGACCGCGCCGAACAGAATCACCCGCGGCGGCGGCGCGACAACGTCGATGAACAGCGACTCGCGGCGCTCGGAGACCTCTGACCACAGCGCCTGCGTGGCCGCGTGCACCGCCTCCGCGTCGAGCTCGGATGAGCCCAGCGACCCCGAATGAACGCCGTCGGCCTCCAGCAGCAGCTTCGCCCCGGCGCCCTCTCCCTCAATCAGGGTGACCTCGGCCGCTCGCCCGCCTCCCACCGCGATCTCGCTGAAGCGCCCGGGCTGATACTCCTGCACCCAGACGTCGATTTCCCCGCCGCAGGGAAGCCCGACCGCCCAGGCCTCTTCGTCGGCGATCCCAAAGTGCACCAGCCGCGGCGGCTCGCCTGACAGCACACCGTCGGCTATCTCCACCACCGCGCCTTCGACGCAGCCTCCGGAGACGCCGCCGATGATCTCGCCGTCGCCGTTGATGGCCATCTTGGATCCAGGTGGCCGGGGGGCCGAGCGGATGAAGTCGACCACCGTGGCCAGGGCGATCCGGTCGCCGCGCGCCGTCCACTTGTCAAGCTGGGGCAGTACGTCGTTCACATCTCCTCCAATATGGCAGCTAGCTGCTCGAGTGAAGCGAGCGAGTTGCCCGCCAGCAGCCGGTCGGTGTGCGGCACCGCCGCGCGCATGCCGCGCGTCAGCGGCTCGTAGTCGGGATGGGCGGCAAGTGGGTTGAGCCAAACCAATTTGTGCGCGGTGCGCCGCAGCCGCCCCATCTCGGCCTCCAGCAGCTCCGGGTCGCCGCGGTCCCAGCCGTCGGACAGGACCACGATCACCGCCCCGCGCCCCAGCCGCCGGCCGTGAGCGCGGTTGAGCTCGGAGAGCGCGGCGCCGATCCGGGTCCCGCCGGAGAAGTCCATCACCGCGGCCGCGGCCCGCTCCAGAGCGTGATCGTGATCGCGTCCGGTCAGCTCGTGGGTGATCCGCGTCAGCCGCGTACCGAATGCGAACGCCTCGACCCGCCGCCGCGCGGCCACGCACGCCTGCATGTACTGAAGCAGCATCCGCGCGTACGGGGCCATCGAGCCGGACACGTCGCAGATCAGCACGAGCTGGCGCGGACGGCGGCTCGGCGCCCGCCAGCGCCGGTGCACCGGCTCGCCGCCGGTCCGCAGCGACGCGCGCATGATCTGGCGCAGGTCCGGGGTGTGCCCCCGTCGGCGCGACGCCCGGGTCCGGCGGGAGAGGCGCGTCGGCCCGCGCCGAGCCAGGCGCGCGATCAACTCCCGGGCGGCGGCCATCTCCGCCTCGGTGTACCGTGAGAAATCCTTCGTGCGCAGTAGCTCGACCTCGCTCCAGGCCGCCGGTACGGGAACCGCTCCGCGCTCCGCGGGCCGGTCGGCCGAACCCGGGATGCCCGCGTGCGGCAGGGCGGCGCGCTCGATCGATCCCAGCTCAGCCAGTGGCTGATCGCGGCCGGGTGTCCGACCGTCTCCGAAAACGGCCACGAACGCCAGATCGAAGCGGGCCAGATCGTCCCGGTTGGAGCACAGCACGGTCCGCAGCGCCAGCCGCGCCTGGTCGCGTGACTCGGACTCGACGGCGTCCAGCGCGCGGTGCGCGGTCAACAGCTCCCCCACGCCGACCCGCCCCCCCTGGCCGCGCATCGCGTCGGCCAGCGCGCTCAGTCCCGCCGTCACCGAGTCGCCGAGGCCCTCCAGCGTCGGCGCACCGGCGGACCCGTCCGGACCGTCCGACGCCTCCCGAGGATCGGCGGACGCCGCCTCAGACACCCTCCAGGACCTTTCGCTCACGCACGCGGAGCACGTCCTCGTGGACCTTCAGCGCGGCGCCGAGGGTCTCCTCCAGATCGGCCTCGTCGCCGAGCGCCAGCAGCGCCTGCGCCCAGACCAACGTCTCCCCCACCCCGGGCAGCTTGTATAGGTCGCCCTGGTCGCGCAGCCGGCCGACGGCGTTGACCACCCGCGTGGCGATCGCCTCGGGCATCTGGGGCAGCCGGGCCCGCACGATCGCCCGCTCGCGCTCGGGGGTGGGATAGTCGATCCAGTGATACAGGCAGCGACGCTTGAGCGCGTCGTGCAGCTCCCGGGTCCGGTTGGAGGTCAGGACCACGATCGGGCGGCGCTCGGCGCTGATCGTGCCCAGCTCGGGGATCGTGACCGCGAAGTCCGACAGGAACTCCAGCAGGAAGGCCTCGAACTCGTCGTCGGCGCGGTCGATCTCGTCGATCAGCAGGACCACGGGCTGGGAGGGATCTGACTCGATCGCGTCCAGCAGCGGGCGGCGCAGCAGATAGCGCCGCGCGAACAGCTCGCCCTCGTCGACGCCCCCCTCGGCGGCCCGCAGCGCCAGCAGCTGGCGGGCGTAGTCCCAGTCATAGACCGCGTGGTGCAGGTCGATCCCCTCGTGGCACTGCAGCCGGATCAGCCGTGCCCCGATCGCCGCCGCCAGCGCGCGCGCGACCTCGGTCTTGCCGACGCCCGCCTCGCCCTCCAGCAGCAGCGGCTGCTCGAGTACGACCGCCAGGTTGACCGCCAGCGCGAGCTGGCGGTCGGCCAGATAGCCCTCGGACGCGAGCGCTGCGCGCGCAGCCTCGACGGACCGGATTTCCGCGACGCTCACGTCAGCCTTGGGCCCTCGCGACCGTCACGCCTGGCCGCTGGCCTGCTCCAGCGCGCGCCGCGTGAGCACCCGCGCCAGATGACGCTTGTACTCCGGGCTCGCGTTCAGATCGCCCGGGGGGTCGGTCCCCTCGGCGGCCTGCTCGGCCGCCTTGGCGATGTTCTCGGCACTGAGCGACTGACCGCGCAGCGCGTCCTCCACCGCGGTGGCGCGCAGCGGCACCGAGGACATGTGCGTGAGACCCACACGGACATCCTCGCAGGTGTCGCCGGACTTCTTGACCACGACGCTGACCGCCACCATCGCCCAGTCCTCGCTGCGGCGGTTGAACTTCTGGTAGTCATAGCCCCAGCCGTCCAGTGCCGGGAAGCGGATCTCGGTCAGCACCTCGTCGGGCTCGACGGCCGTTTCCAGGTAGTCCTTGAACAGCTCACCGGCCGCGACCGTGCGCTGACCGCCAGGGCCCTGCAGGGTGACCGTGGCGTCGCAGACCATCATCACCGCGAGGAGATCTGAGGCCGGATCGCCGTGGGCCAGACTGCCGCCGATCGTGCCGCGGTTGCGCACCTGCGGATCGGCGATCGTGCCCGCCGCCTGCGCGATCACGCCCAGCTCGGCGGCGTGCTCGAGCTCGGTGTGGCGGGTCAGCGCGCCGATCCTCCAGCTGCCGTTCTCACGCTGGATGCCCTGCAGGCCGGGCACCTTGCGAATGTCGATCAGCAGCGACGGCGCCGCCAGGCGCAGCTTCATCAACGGGATCAGCGAATGACCGCCGGCCAGCAGCTTGGCATCCTCGCCGCCCTGTGAGAGCGCGCTGATCGCGTCCTGCAGCGACTCGGGTGCCGTGTAGTCGAACTCGGCAGGGATCATGCCGACACTCCCCCATTCTGGTCCTTGGCTTGCGAGATGGCCTCCCAGACCCGCATTGGGCTGAGCGGCATGTTGATGTAGCTCACGCCCAGCGGTCGGAGCGCGTCGACCACAGCGCAGGTGACCGCCGCGCTGGCGGCGATCGTCCCCGCCTCACCGACGCCCTTGACCCCGAGCGAGTTGACCGGCGAGGGCGTCTCGGTCCGATCGGTCTCAAAGCTCGGCAGCTCGGCCGCGGTGGGAAGCGCGTAGTCGACGAACGTGCCGGTCACCAGCTGGCCGTCCTCGTCGTAGTGGATCCGCTCATACAGCGCCTGACCCAGGCCGTGCACGATGCCGCCGTGGATCTGACCCTCGATCAGCAGCGGGTTGATCGCCCGGCCGCAGTCGTCGACCGCCACGTAGCGCGCGACCTTGACCTTCCCAGTCTCACCGTCGACGTCGACGATGCAGGCGTGGGCGCCAAACGGGAACACGAAGTTCTCCGGGTCATAGAACGTCGTCTCCTCCAGCCCGGGCTCCATCCCCTCGGGCACAGCGCCGATGTAGGCGATACCCGCCACGTCGGCCAGCGCCAGGCCCTTGTCCGGCGAGCCCCGGACCGAGAACTTGTCGTTGCGGACCTCGATGTCCTCTACAGCCGCCTCGAGCTGGTGGGCGACGATCGCCTTGACCTTGTTGGCGACCTTGTCGGTCGCCCGGGCGACCGCCTCGCCGCCGGTGGCCAGCGAGCGCGAGCCGTAGGTTCCACGACCCTCCGGGCCGGTGGCCGTGTCGCCGTGGACGACCTCCACCACCGACGGGTCGACGCCGAGCTTGTCGGCGACTATCTGGGCCATGCCGGTCTCCAGGCCCTGACCGTGCGGGGAGGTGCCGGTGTAGACGGTGACCGCGCCGGTGTTGTGCACACGCACCATCGCCGACTCCCACAGTCCGGCCTGCACCCCGACGCCAGCCGGTCCGGTCACCCGTGACGGCGCCAGTCCGCAGATCTCGGTGTAGGTGCAGAAGCCGATCCCGCGGTAGATGCCCTTGTTGGCCAACTCTCCGCGCTCGCGCTCGTAGGCGTCCATGTCGAGATGCCCGAGCAGGTTGTCGAGCGTCTTGACGTAGTCGCCGGAGTCATAGATCACCCCGGTGGCGACCGCGGCCGGGAAGTCCTCCTTGGGGATGAAGTTGCGCCGGCGCACCTCCAGCCGGTCGATCCCGAGCTCCTCGGCGAGCTGGTCGAGCGTCAGCTCGAGCATGTGCGTCGCCTCGGGCCGCCCGGCGCCGCGAATCGCGTCGGTCGGGCATTTGTTGGTGAACACGCCGACGATGTCGGTCTGGACCGCGGGGATCTTGTAGCAACCGCCCATCACGAACGCCCCCAGAGACGGGATCATCGGCGTCAGCAGCATGTTGTAGGCGCCGAAGTCGGCCACGATCTTGACGTGGAAGGCGGTGATCTTGCCCTCCTTGGTGGCCCCCATCTTGGTGTAGGCGATCTGGTCGCGGCCCTGATGGGCGACGGCCATGTTCTCCGACCTCGTTTCGATCCACTTGACCGGCCGCCCGAGCTTGCGCGAGCACCAGCAGGCGAGGATCTCCTCGCCGTAGATCTGCAGCTTGGAGCCAAAGCCGCCGCCCACCTCCGGCGTGATCACGCGCACGTGATCCTCGCCGATGCCGAGCAGCAGCGCCACGAACAGGCGGACGAAGTGCGGCACCTGGGTCGAGGTGTGCAGCGTCAGCGACCCGGCCCGGTAGTCGGCCAGCACCCCGCGCGGCTCGATCGGCGCGCCGGCGGTGCGGTGGTTGACCACGCGACGCTCGACGACCACGTCGGCCTGCGCGAACCCGGCCTCGAGGTCCCCGCCCGACAGTGACCATTCGTGGACCTGGTTGGTGCCCAACTGCTCGTGCACCAGCGGACCGCCCTTCAGCGCGGCCTCGGGGTCGGTGACCGCGGGCAGCGGGTCGTACTCGACCAGGACGTCCTCGGCGGCGTCGACGACCGCGTAGCGGTCCTCGCCGATCACCACGGCAACGGGGTCGCCGACGTGCTTGACGGCGTCGCGGGCCAGCGGCCAGTGGTCGGGGTTGTTGATCTGCACTCCGGGCGGCACCCAGGCCATCGGCAGCGGACCGCCGAGGTCGTCCATGTCCTGTCCGGTGAAGACGGCGTGCACCCCGGGCCGCGCGCTGGCAGCGGAGGTGTCGATCGAGACGATCTTGGCGTTGGCCTCCGGTGAGCGGACGATCGCCGCCCACAGCATCGAGGGCAGCGCGAGGTCGTCGATGTAGCGGGCGCGGCCGGTGATCAGCCGCGGATCCTCCTTGCGGCGCAGCCGGCGGCCCACGTGGCCGCCGCTGGCGGGTATCTGATCGGTAACGCTCATGAGGCGGCCTCGGTAGCGCCAGCGCCGGCGGGCTGGCCGGCCGCGTCCAGGACCGACTTGACGATGTTGTGATAGCCGGTGCAGCGGCAGAGGTTGCCCTCCAGCGCGCGGCGGACCTCCTGCTCAGACGGACTGGGGTTTTCGGCCAGCAGTCCGGCGGCGGCCATGATCATCCCCGGCGTGCAGTAGCCGCACTGCAGGCCGTGGTTGTTCCAGAAGGCCTCCTGGAGCGGATGCAGGTTGCCCTCGGACCCCATCCCCTCGATCGTGGTCACCTCGGCTCCGTCCGCCTGGACGGCGAGCACGGTGCAGGACTTGACGGCCTGGCCGTCGAGATGAACGGTGCACGCCCCGCAGTTGGACGTGTCGCATCCGACGTGGGTGCCGGTCAGCCCGAGGTGGTCACGCAGCGCGTGGACCAGCAACAGGCGGGGCTCCACCTCCAGGTGGTGCTCGACACCGTTTACGTCCAAGCGCACATTGACGGTGCTGCTCATGTCTCTCCTCCTGACGTCACAAAGTCTCGGCCGGGGGTGACAATACTCCTCCCGGCTCGCCCGGCGGGCGGGCCCGGTGTGGGCGCCGAGTCCCCCGGTGGTCTATTGTGCGCACAATGAAAATTGGACGACTTCTTCTACGCCTCACCGTCGGCGGATTCTTCATCGGACACGGGACCCAGAAGCTGTTCGGCTGGTTCGGCGGACACGGCCTGGAGGCCACCGGCGGATTCTTCGAGCAGCTCGGCCTGCGCCCCGGCAAGCGTCACGCGGCGGCGGCCGGAGTGGCCGAAGCCGGCGGCGGCGCGCTGCTGGTCGCCGGGCTCGCCACCCCGCTGGCCGCATCAGTGATCACCGCCACGATGATCACTGCGATCCAGCGAGTTCACCTCAGTAAGGGCCCGTGGGCCACCGACGGCGGCTATGAGTACAACGTCGTGCTGATCGCAGCGGTGCTCGCGCTGGCCGAGGTCGGACCCGGCGGGCTCTCGCTGGATGCAGCCCTCGGCACCGAGAAGAGCGGTCCGGGCTGGGCGCTCGCGGCGCTGGCGGCCGGAGCGGCCGGCGCAGCCGGCGCTCACGTCGTCGCCTCGAAGGCCCCCGCCCCCGCCGAGCCCACACCCGAGCCCACGCCCCCCGTCGAGCCGGCCGATCCGGCCACCAGCTCGGCGTCGTAGCCGGCCGATCCGCGTTGCCCCGGCGTCCCAGACGGCGCCGGGAAGTGCGGCGGACGGCTGAGCGTGGCCGAGCTCGCGCGGCGACTGCACCTCTCCGCGCCGACGGACACCGTGCGCCTTCAGCGGCTCGAGTCGGCCGGCGTGATCCGCGGCTATCACGCCGACGTCGACCCGGCGGCGGCCGGCTACCCGCTCACCGCGATCGTCCGCGTCCGTCCTGCCCCGCCGGGCGCTCGGCGAGCCTTAGCGTCTAGCCCGAAGCCGAGACGGGCTTGGTGGCGAGCACGGCGCTCGCAGAGCCCTAGCGCCTAGCCCGAAGCCGAGACGGGCTTGGTGGCGAGCACCTGGTAGATCGAAGCCCAGCCGCTGGTAAAGCCCTGACGCGCCGCGCGTAGGTACAGGCGCCAGACGCGGGCGCGCTCCTCGCCGGCCAGGCGCACCGCCTCCTCGTAGCGGCCCTCGTAGCGCTCGATCCAGCGCTTGGTCGTCTCGGCGTAGTCGTCGGGCAGGCCCTCGACGTGCTTGGTCACCAGCCCGGCCCGCTCCAGGGCCAGCTCGACCCGGGACAGCGGCAGGGGCACCCCGTCGGGGAACACGAACCGCTCCGAGAACGGCCCCTCGTCCTCGGTGTCGAGATCCTGGAGCTTGGCGATCCCGTGGTTGAGCAGCCGGCCGCCGGGACGCAGCAGACCGGCCAGCAGGCTCGCGTACAGGTCGATCCGCTCGGCCCCCACGTGCTCCACCATCCCGATGCTGGAGATCGCGTCGAAGGGCTCCTCGGCCAGCTCCCGGTAGTCGGCCACGCGCAGCTCGACCAGCTCGCCGACCCCGGCATCGCGGGCGCGCTGCTGTCCCAGCATCGCCTGCGGCGCCGAGAGCGTCACGCCGAGCACGCGCACGCCGTAGTTCTTGGCCGCGTGGATCGCGAAGCTGCCCCACCCGCAGCCGACGTCGAGCACCCGCTCGCCCTCCTGCAGGGCCAGCTTTCGGCAGACCAGGTCGAGCTTGGCCTCCTGGGCCTCCTCGAGCGTCCCCGCGCCACCCGCGAAGTAGGCGCAGCTGTAGGTCATCGACTGATCCAGGAACAGCGCGAAGAACTCGTTGCCGGCGTCGTAGTGATGGCGCACCGCCCGGCGATCACGACCGATCGTGTGGCGCTCACCGCGTAGGCGCAGCTCCGACGCCGGCGGTCGCGGCGGGATCACCAACCCGGTGGCGCGGATCACCGCCACGGCGAGCTTGACCTGCTGAGCGAGCGAGAGCGCGGGCGGCGCAAACGTGTCGACCAGCCGCAGCGAGGCGTCGAGGTCGTCGACGGTCAGCAGCCCGGCGGCATACGCCCGCCCGAGCCCCAGCTCGCCGGGGGCGCGCAGCACGTGGGCCAGCGCGATCGGCGAACGGAACTCAAACGTCGGTGAGTCAGGCTCGGTGGCCGGCACGATCGTGCCATCCCAGAAGCGCAACGTGAACGGGCGGCGCGCGAGCGCCGCCTGGATCTCTCGGCGCAGAGGAGCCGTACGTGCGGAAGCCAAGGCTTAGTGCACTCGCGGGTCAGGCTACCCGAACTGCCGACTTACGCTCCCGGCGGGCCGGGTCCACGCGCACGACATCCCAGGCCAGACCCGTCATCTCGAGCAGGCGGATGATCCCGGCCGAGGGATCGAGCTGCCAGCGGCGCAGGCCGTGGCGGTAGGAGGTCGGGAACGCGTGGTGGTTGTTGTGCCACGACTCGCCCCAGGTGGGGATCGCCAGCCAGAACACGTTGCGCGATTCATCGCCGGTGTCGTACTCGTGCTTGCCGAAGTAGTGGCAGACCGAGTTGATGCTGAAGGTCGCGTGGTGGACGAAGAAGATGCGTGCGGCGCCGCCCCAGAGAAGCGCGGTCAGCCCGCCGTCCACGGTCCCGGTTAGGGCGACTCCCAGCCCGAAGGCCGCCGCCAGACCCAGCGCCACCCACAGTACGAACGTCCGGTCGACGAACTTGATCCACGGGTCGGCCAGCAGGTCCTTGGCGTAGCGGCGCTCGTCGGCCACCTCCATGTCGGAGAACACCCAGCCGACGTGGGCGTGAGCGAACCCCCACAGCTCGCCGCGCCAACCGTGGCGATGATCGAGATGGGGGCTGTGCGGATCGCCCTCGACGTCGGAGAACTGGTGATGCTTGCGGTGGGTTGCCACCCAGTCGATCACCGGTCCTTCGGCCGCGGCCGACCCCAGCGCCGCGAACGCCGCCCGCAGCAGGCGGCTGCACTTGAAGCTGCGGTGCGTCAGCAGGCGGTGAAAGCCGACCGTCACGCCGGTCCCGATCACCACGTAGAAGATCGCCAGCACGAGCAGGTCCTGCCACACGAGCAGACCGCTGGACCAGCCGAAGATCATTCCGATCAGGACCAGGATCGGGGGCGCGCCGGTGACCACCGCGCTCGCGAGCCGATCGACGAACGGCATCGAGACCGGCCGCGTGACCACTTCCGGTGCGACGTCCCCGGCCGCGCTGACCAGCCGGGCAGCGCCCAGCGGATCGTCGTGCTCGGATGATCGCGGCGGAGCGGGTTCGGCAAGCGTGGCGGGCGGATTCGGTCCCATCGTGCCTTCCTGTTGATTGTGGTCGCCTCTGACCGCCGGCGCCCGCGAGCTCTTCGGTCGAGTTGCCTGCGTTCAGATGCGGCCTTGACGCCAAACGCCGTTCACCGCCTTCGGCGTGGCCGCGTTGACACCCACACCGATGGTACCGGCTAAGGCCGATATACGCATGAAAATTGACTTAGGGCCCTAACTGGCGCGGAGGCTGCCGGCGCGGTTGACGTACGGCTGATAGCTGCGACAGGGCTCGCCGCGCAGGCCCGGGCACGGGGGCAGGCCGGTGGGCACCGAGACCCCCGGCACGACCGGAAGGATCACCCGCGAGGGCATCTTGGGACCGTGCCCGATCGCCACCGTCGCGTTGCCGGCGGGGATCGTCTGCGCGAACGCCCACACGGGTTGATCGCCTCCGGGCGCCGACACGGTGATGCGGATCCGCGAGCCCTTGCGGTACCCATGGCCCTCATAGAAGAGCGGGACGGTCAGCTCGTTGAAGCGCCGCTTGGGCAGCGGCGCGGCGTCCGCGCGCGTCAGCGAGAGCACCGGCTCCAGCAGCGTGCTCTTGGCGGGATCCAGCTTCCGCTCGCTGGCGCGCAGCCATCCGTCCTGGACGAAGGTCTCCTTGCCGTCGGGCCTGACCTCGGACACGGTCACCTGCAGGTCGACGCTCGGCACCGAGGCGCGGATCCACAGCTGCACCGCCCCGCCGCCGATCACCACCGTGTTGGCGCTCAGCGGCGAGGTGACGTAGGCCGCCGCCGTGCCGGCCGGATTCTGGTCCCAATGATAGGGGGGCGTGGCGGTCCACAGGCCGTCGGGCACGGTGCCGTCGTCGGGGCCGGAGAAGCTGGTGGCGGCACGGGCGTGCTTGTCCCAGGTGAACTGATCGGCCGAGGCCTCGGCCGGCGGTTTGGCCGTCAGGGCTCCGGCGCCCGACAGATACCAGAACCGCGCCTGCGTGCCGGGAATCGGGAAGCGGGAGAACGAGTGCTCGAACGCCGGCACCGGCGACCCGGGCGCGGCCGCGTTACCAGCGCCGCTGTCGAACATCACCCGTATCGAGGGCAGCCGCTGAAAGGCCGCTAGCGCCGCGGCGAAATTCGGCTGCTGCTGGATCGGGTCGCTCGGCAGCGAGACGCCCGGTATGCCGAGCGCGGTCTGGTAGATCAGCGGCGCCTCAGCCCTGAGCGTGGGCGACAGGTGTGGCGCCCGCCGGGCGACGAACAGCTCCAGGAAGTCGTACCAGCGCGTGAGCGTCGCTGGGTCCAGCGAGTCGCCATGGACGCCGTTGGTGAAAGTGAACCACCTGTGGGTGGTACCCGTGAAGTCCTGGGCCAGATCGGCGCAGTGGCCGCCGGTCTGCTCATCGGTCCACTGGCAGGCCAGGTACACGGGCACCTTTATCTTGTGCACGAATGTGACCGGCGCCACCGGATCGGCAACCGCGGGCACGTAGAACTGGTTGGCGTAGACCTGCTTGACTAGGTTGACCGCTTCACCGTGCAGGGTCTGGTTGGCCCGGCACGTCTGATCGCCACCCTTGATCCGCTTCAACGCCCACGGCTGGCCCCCGGTCGCCGATGCGGGCTCGGCGTCGTGCACACGCTGCTCGGTCCAGGTCAGGGCGAACGCGGTATTGAGGATGCCGCCGGGGTACAGCGTTGTCGCGCTGTTGTCGAGCACTGACATCGGCGCGATCGCCGCCAGGTGCGGCGGATCGGTCTCGGCCACAAACAGCTGGCTGATGCCGCCGTAGGAGATACCCATCATCCCGACGCGATGATTCAGCACCCAGGGCTGGCGCGCCACGGTCTCGATCACGTCGTAGCCGTCAAGCCCCTGCAGCGGCTCAAAGTAATCAAACGATCCCCCCGAGCAGCCGGTGCCGCGCATGTTGACGTCCACCACGGCGAAGCCGAGCAGGTTGGCGATCTGCGCGATCCCGCTGTCAGGGCCGGCGGGATCGGCGTACCCATAGCCGGAGTACTCGACCAGCGTCGGGTAGGGGCCGCGGCCTCCCGGACGGTGCACGGAGATCGCGAGCTTGGTGCCGTCGCGGGTCGTCAGGTAGCCGTAGCCTTTGGCGGGCAGCGTCTGGCTGTAGATCCGGGTCCCCGGCGGCGCCGAGCGGTCCGGGAGCACGGTGAGCGGTCCCGACTGCGAGACGGTGGCGCCACTGCCCTGGCGGACGCGATAGCCGCGTCCGGGCGTGACGAGGCGGAACACGACGCCGCCAAGCGAGTCCGCGTGACGAGAGGCGACGAGCACCCCGCGCGCGTTGACGAGCTTGACCAGGCGGTTGGCCCGGACACCGGTGACGTAGACCTGCTCGACGCTGCCGTGGGCGCTGAAGCGCGCCGGCAGGATTCGGGTCCTGGCCTGCGCGACCGAGGCGGTGGCGAGGACGGCCAACGCCAGCAGAGTCGCGGACATCAGGCGCACGGCACGAACCCTACTGTCCAGCGGCACGGCGCCGGCGCCGCACCCCGACGCGGCGACTACCGGCTGACGACGGGGAACGGCGCCGCCGCCCCGAGGCGTTTACCGGCCGACTACGCGCAGCAGCTCCCGGGCCCGCAACGGGACGACCGCCAGCTGCTCTCTGACCTGCGACAGGCCGGCTCGCAGCTCGGCGTCGCCGACCTCGACGGGCAGCATCGAATCTTGGAGACCGGCGATCGCCTGGTCGGCCTGGCCGGCGGCCTGCACCGCGTGGGCGATCAGCTCGCTGACTGACTGCGACTGCAGGCCCGGCGAGGCCGGTGGGAACGACCGGGATGGAAATCCGTAGCGCCCGGCGAACTCGGTATGGGTTCGCTGCGCCTTGCCGTAGGCGAGCTGCACGGGCCGGAACAGCCCCTGCTCCAGCTGCTCGCCCGAGCGCTCGTCAAGCTGCTCGTAGGCCTCGCCCAGGCAGGCCAGCGCCTGCGCGATCTGATCGGTGGCAAGCCCCACGTCTCCCAGCAACTGTTCCCTGGCCTCGGCATTGGTATAGGACATTGCCCCCAGGTTAGACCGCTGAGCGCCACCCATTGCGAAGTTCTCGTTGAGCGTCACGCGCTCCCGGCGGCGGCACGGCCGGTGACCGGGAAGGACCGCAGGAAGCGCCGGAGGAGCTGCCGATGTTCAGGCGAGCGGTGCTGGCCGACCCGTGCGGGGCGGTGTTCACGATCAGCCAGCCGATGCTGGGGGGCTGAGCGGTTGGCGCCCGGCCGGCCGGCGCACGTCTGAGACCCGCCAGCACAGCGCGGCGGTCGCGGCGGCGACCAGCAGCACGGCCGGCCAGGCGCCGATCAGCAGCCCCAGCACGTGCGAGGCGGCGAATGCGAACAGCCCGGCCAGCGTGAGCAGAACCGCCGTGCGGCGGCCGTCGCGCCGCAGCCAGATCGCGATGCAGGTCAGCCCGCAGCCCGCCAGCACGACCCCGCCCAGCGGCCGTGAGTCGGTGGCCACCGCCACCCCGAAGCCGGCGATCAGCCCGGCCGCGGCGATCGGGGCCGTCGCGATCTGAGATATCCGGGTATTCACCACCATTTGCTCTCCCGGGCCTGCTCGGTCTGACCGGTCCGATCCAGTCCGTCGAGCGCCCCGAGCTCCTCGGCTGAGAGCGTGAAGTCGAACACCTGGCCATTCTGCTCGATCCGTTCGCGGTGGGTCGACTTGGGGATCACCACCGCTTCGCGCTGCAGGCACCAGCGGATCAGGACCTGGGCCGGCGTGCGGTCCAGGCGCTGCGCGATCCGGGTGACCGCCGGGTCGTCCAGGTGGCGGCCGGTCCCCAGCGGGCTATAGGCCTCAAGCGCGACAGCGCGCTCCCGGCAGGCCTCCAGCAGCCCCCGGCGGTATTCGAACGGGCTGAACTGCACCTGGTTGACCACCGGAGGGGTCTGGGCCGACGCGATCACCTGATCGAGCTCCGCCACGCTGAAGTTCGAGACGCCGATCGAGCGGACGAAGCCGCGCTGGCGGGCGCGCTCCATTCCCGGCCACGCCCAGGTCGGGCCTCCCTGCGGCCAGTGCACGATGTACAGGTCGACGTGGTCGACCCCCAGCCGCTCCAGGCTGCGCTGCACCTCGGCCTCGGGGTCCTTGCGCGCCGGATAGAACTTGGTGGTCAGGAATACCTGACCACGCGGCACGCCGCTGTCGCGCAGTGCGCGGCCGACGCTCTGCTCGTTGCCGTAGGCCTGGGCGGTGTCGATGTGGCGGTAGCCGAGCTCCAGCGCCCAGCTGACAGCCTGCTCGCAATCAGCGCCGTCGGACACCTGCCACACCCCCAGCCCCAGCAGCGGCATCCGCGTCCCATCGGCGAGTACGCGAACATCATTCTCAGAGATCACGGTTTCATCTGTCACGTCTGTCTCCTGGTTCGTGAGCGGGAGCTGCGGTTTGAGCTCGGAGGGCTTTCGGTGAGGATGACATCAACGAATCGCCGGCCGGCCGCATCGGCCTAAAGTGATAGACCAGAGCACGCCAAGAGGAGACGAGATGGGGTTTGACCAATATCACGAGCCACCCGAAGAGCTGGGGCCCGCGACGCGGACGTTCGCGCGGCTGTGCGCCTCCCTGACCGAGGAGGCCGAAGCGATCGGCTGGTATGAGCAGCGGATCGCCGTCGAGACCGACCCCGAGGCGCTGGCGGTGATGAGGGACGCCCAGGGCGAGGAGTTCAAGCACTTCAGCATGGACCTGGAGTTCCTGCTACGCCGTTCGCCCGCCTGGCGCCAGATCGCCCAGGGTGTGCTGTTCCAGGCCGGGGACATCGTCGAGCACGGTGAGGAGGCCGAGGCCGAGGCCTTCGAAGACGATTCAGGATCCGACGGCGCCTCTGAGGACGCTACGGGCTCGCTGGGGATCGGCAGCCTGAAGGCGGTGTCGCGATGAACCATCTGCTCCGTTCGCTGGCTCCGATCAGCGACGCCGGCTGGAAGCTGCTCGACGACGAGGCGCTTGAGCGACTCACGCCGGCGCTGGCGGCGCGCAAGCTGGTCGACTTCTCCGGCCCGCGCGGCTGGGAGCACTCGGCGACCAATCTCGGGCGCACGACGCCGGTCGGCTCGGCTCCCTGCAGCGGGGTCAGCGGCGTCCAGCGCCGCGTGCTGCCGCTGGTGGAGGCCCGCGCCGAGTTCGAGCTCTCGCGCGCCGAGCTACGTGACTACGACCGGGGCGCTCAGGACGCCGACCTGGAGCCGCTTGACAAGGCCGCCCATCAGATCGCTGTCGCCGAGAACGTGGCGGTGTTCCACGGCTGGAGCGAAGCGTCGATCGCCGGCATCGCCGAGGTCTCACCGCACGATCCGCTGCCCTTGGGCGAGATCACCGACGCGTATCCGAGGCCGGTGGCCGGCGCTGTCGAGACGCTGCTGCACAACGGCATCAGCGGACCGTACGCTCTGGCGCTCGGCGGCGAGCAGTATCAGCGCGTGGTCCAGACCGCAGAGCACGGCGGCTATCCGCTGCTCGACCACCTGCGCAAGATCCTCGAGGGCCCGATCGTCCGGGCGCCGGGGGTCCGGGGCGCGGTCGTGCTGAGCATCCGCGGGGGCGACTTCGCGTTCGAGTCCGGCCAGGACCTGTCGATCGGCTACGACAGCCACGACGCCGAGGTGGTGCGCCTGTACATCGAGCAGAGCTTCTCCTTCCACGTGGTCACGCCCGAGGCGGCCGTCGCGCTGTTCGCCTGAGCGCGTCTCGCCCAGCGATGGGGTTGCGGATCAGGCCACCAGCGCCGGCTCGAGCTCACGTGAGATCCGGCCCAGAGCCGCGTTCACGGCTCCTGCCGCCAACAGCGCGTCGGTGGCACGGGCCACGAACCGGCCGATCAGGCCAACCCCGGTCACGGCGACACTGGTGCGCAACTCGCTGCCTCGCGGCAGCGCCCGCGCGACGTGGCGAACGTCGATGCGGATCGGCCCGGTCGCCGTCAGAGTCAGGCGACCGTCGGCGGCCTCGGCGACCTCGACGTCGAACCCCAGGCTGCGCCCGCCGAGCGCGCCACGCACCCTCACCCGATCACCGGCCTGCAACCGATCGCCGTCGAAGTCGATGACCTCGAACGGAATCGGCGCCCACCGGGCGATCGCGTCAGGCGGTCAGCAACGCCATGACCTCGTCGGGGAGTCCCCGCACGTGTGTCTGCGTCGTCCAGATCCCCATCTCCACGCCCTCCTCGGTACTCGTCGATAGCGCTGGGCAGCGTCTCGGCGAGCATCGCGAATGTCGTCAGCCGCGAGGATGATCTTGCGCACACTTCGGGATGATCTCCCACCCCCTCGGCGGGATGGTCCGGCGCTCAGAACAGCTCGCGCCAGCTGAACTGCGGCGCGTAGCCGAGCCCGCTGCGCGCCTTGGCGATGTCGAGCAGCGTGTCGGTGCCCTGCACCCCGTCGGCGACCGGGACGCCGGGGAACACCTCGCCCATCAGCTCGCGGCTCGGGCGCTTCATCACGGTGTCGGCGGCGGCGATGATGAAGCTGTCGGCGCCGCGGATGTCGGCCTCCAGCGCGAGCCGCACGCTCTGGGTGACGTGGCTCTCGTCCACGTAGCCCCACAGATTCCATTTGCGCAGGTGCGGATCGTCCCAGTAAGCAGGAAAGCGCTCGTAGTCCTCGCGCACCATGATGTTGGAGAACCGCAGGCCGACGATCGGGATACCGCTCCAGCGGTAAAACTGGCGGGCCATCTCCTCGCCGAGCACCTTCGACAGCGCGTAGCTGGTCTCCGGGAACATGTGGGCCTCGTCGACCGGCGCGTAGTCGGGCGGGCGCTCGAACGGCAGGCCGAGCGTCGTTTCGCTCGACGCCCACACGATCCGGCGCAGCCCGAGGCGGGCTGCGGCCGCGAACACCGCGTAAGTGCTGGTGATGTTGGTGCGAAACACCTGGTCGGCCGTGGCGTGCGCGGGCGACGGGATCGCCGCCAGATGCACGACGGCCTCGATCCCGGGCATCCCGTAGCCGCCGCTCAGGGCCTCCAGGGCCTGGCCGAAGTCGGTCACGTCGGCCCGTAGAAACGGGATCGGCGCCTCAGGCGAATAGGAGTCCGGTGAGGGCACGGCGTCGATGTTGAGCACCTCGTGGCCCCGCTGCGCGAGATCCCGGACGACGGCGCGGCCAGCCTTGCCACTTCCACCGGTAACAGCGATCTTGGTCATCCTGTAGCTGTATCAGACCGCGCGCGCTCGCGGCGGCGGTGATCGCCTGGGGCCCACGGGTTTGCGCCCCTCGCCGGCCCGGGTACCCGCGACAACGATAGCCGCGGACGTCGCCGGCGAGGTGCTCAGACCTCGACCCGCTCGCCGTGGGAGCGAAGCAGCTCGGTCCAGCGCTCGGCGGAGAACGTGGACGGCTCGGTAGTGGCCACGAAGTCCTGCAGCGTGGCGACGAAGCGCTCAGGGTCGTCGAGCTGGGGCAGATGGCCGGCGTCGTCAAAGATCTCCAGCCGGCTGCCGGGCATCGCCTCGTGGGCCTCGCGCCCGTGGGCGACCGGCAGCATCGCGTCGCGCTCGCCCCAGACGATCAGGGTCGGCATGTGCTCGGCCAGGTACAGCCGATCGCGCGCGTCGACGAGCTGCCCGCGAGTCCCGACGACGCCGCGCAGCGTGCCCAGGAACGCCGCCCTGGTGTCGCGATCGCTGAGCGCCGCGTAGGTGCGGGCGTAGAACTCGGCGTCGGCAGCCGGGCGCAGGCGCAGCCCGCGGCCGACGCTCGCCGCCAGGTTGACCAGCGATCGAAACGGGGGCGCGGTCAGCGACAGGAACAGGTCGCTGCCGGGCAGCGCAGCGGCACGGAGAATCAGGCCCACGTCGGGTCCGAGGCCCCCACTGGAGACGAGCACCAGGCGCTCGCAGCGCTCGGGGAACTGGTAGGAGAACTGCATCGCGATGCCGC
>ODAK010000645.1_pt1 | contig 39809 bp, 34 predicted proteins | sample 1539591 | NCBI WGS metagenome assembly ODAK01 (sample SAMEA3539303, study PRJEB22396) | soil metagenome | biome: tundra; feature: field; material: soil | place: USA | collected 2010-05 | depth 0.15 m | reverse complement strand
TTTCCATGCCTCCATTGCGATAGTAAGGTGAGAGGATTCAAACTGCACCACTACCCAGCGCTGGCTCATCACGCTGAGTGACGAACAGAAGTTCATCGCCAGAAAGCGACACGCCTGCGGCTTCCGCCGGCTCGTAAATTGGTAGCGGTGGCACATGCTTCGGGCTGGCCGCCGCGCAAGAGTCACCGCGGGCAAACCCCATTCAGGGCGACGGTAAGTCATCTCACAGTGATGACTTGGGTCGGGTAGTTACCCACTGGATACGTTGCACCAGCGACAGGCGTAAGACTTCCCGTCGCCGGATTGACGCTGAAGGCTGACACAGTGCCCGCAGTAAATGCGGGTCCGCTGGCAACGTACACGAATTGCCCGGTCGAATTTACGAGAAGGGTGTGTACGGGAAGTCGCCTATCGAAACGTAGTGGACGAAGGACTGCGGGTCCTCGGCCGCGGTCAAGCACAGATGTTCGCCGATTGCGGACTTGCCCGATCCTTTATAGCCGAGGAAGAGGAACGGCCCACGCTGCCTCGCTACCTCGATAAGACCATGAGGGTCGAAGTAACCGCGAGTTAGCAGATCGGGCCACTCAACGCTCTCCTTTTCAGCGCTGGTTTTGCCGAAGCGGAAGCTCTTGAAGGGCGGATGAGTTGTCCGTTTAGTCACAATAGTAATTATAGTTCACTTGATGGCCGTCTATTTCGCGCGTCGGGTGCCGATTCGACGCACCGCGTCCAGCAAACTAGGACGGGTTCAATCGGGGGCATAGTCCCGGCAGCCGCGGGTCCGAGGGGCCAGCCTTGGGCCGAGGGCCTGCCCACATGTCCAGTAGTACAAGGTTGACCCTGACAGGCCAGGAGGCCTGTCCTACCTACGCCGCAAATCCAACGTTAACGGGAACTCCGGATTGCGCTCCTCCGGTGGCGCAACCATCATACCCGCAGTGTGGCCTGTATCCTGAAACCGGGCCAGACGGCGGCTCTCCGCCTCCTGGGCGTTGACGGGGAACTGCTCATTGGCCCGACCGCCGGGATGCGTCACATGATACGTGCAGCCCCCGATCGCGCGTCCGGACCACGTGTCCACGATATCGAACACCAAGGGCGTGTGCACCGGGATGTTGGGGTGGAGGCACGATGGCGGCTGCCACGCGCGATAGCGCACGCCCGCCACAAATTCGCCGCTTTCACCCGTGGAGTGGAGCGGCACCCGGCGGCCGTTGCACGCGACCACGAAGCGCTCGCCGGTCATGCCGGCCACTTTCACCTGCAACCGCTCGACGGATGAGTCCACGTTACGGACCGTCGCAGTGCCGGACACCTCTTCGCCCAGCACGTGCCACGGTTCCAGCGCGTGCCGCAGCTCCAGCCGCACGCCACTCGCGGTTACCGAACCGATCTGCGGAAATCGAAACTCGAAGTGCGGGGCAAACCATTCCGTCTGAAACTCGTACCCGGCTTCGCGCAGGTCCGCCATGACGTCCTCCCAGTCGAGTTGCACAAAGTGAGGCAGCATGAAACGGTCGTGCAGCATGGTTCCCCACCACTCGAGTTTGCGGCGATACGGGCTCTCCCAGAAATGCGCCGTCAGCGCCCGCACCAGCAATTGCTGGGTGAGACTCATTTGCGCGTGCGGAGGCATCTCGAACGCGCGCAGCTCGACCAGGCCGAGCCGCGATCCGCTGGCGTCGGGCGAGTAGAGCTTGTCGATGCAGAACTCGGCGCGATGCGTGTTGCCCGCCAGATCGGTCAGAAGGTGCCGGAAGACGCGATCGGCCAGCCACAGAGGGCTCGCGGGTGAATCCTTGTCCGGGATCTGGTCGAAGGCGATCTCCAGCTCGTAGATGGAATCCGTGCGCGCCTCGTCCACACGGGGATGTTGGCTGGTGGGGCCGATAAACAATCCCGACAGCAGATACGACAGAGATGGGTGATTGTGCCAGTAACCGATCAGGCTGCGCAACAGATCGGGGCGGCGCAAGAATGGACTGTCCTCCGGAGTTGGGCCGCCGATCACCACGTGATTGCCGCCGCCGGTGCCGGAGTGTTGTCCGTCCAACATGAATTTCTCCGTGCCCAAACGGCTCTGGCGCGCGAGTTCGTAGAGCGCGGTGGTGTTTGCCGTAAGCTCGTCCCAGGATGCCACCGGATGGATGTTGACTTCGATGACACCGGGATCCGGCGTTACTTTCAGCACGGCGATCCGGGGATCCGAGGGAGGCGCGTAACCTTCCAGCAGCACGGGCATTTTGAGATAAGCGGCCGTATCTTCGATGGCGGCCGCCAGATCGAGATAGTCCGCGAGATACTCGACCGGCGGCATGAAGACGAATAGCTTGCCCTGGCGCGGTTCGACGCACAGGGCGGGACGCGCCACCCAGGCCGCCGATTCGCCCTTCTCCGGGGGTTTGCCAGGGGGTTCGGCTTTGTCCGCGGCAGGCGCCGGATCGTCCGGAACGGAAGGCGCCTCGAAAAGGTAGGGGTTGCGCTCCGGCCTTGCCGGAAGGCGCGCACGCTTTTCAAAGGGGTCCGGGTCGTAGGAATAAAGCGCATCTTCCGGCTTGGTCCACGGAAGAGATTCGAGCGGCAAACGATATCCCATTGATGAATCGCCCGGGACTAGAAACATCTGTTTCGAGGCGAGAAACCAGGGCTGGCTGGTCCAGCGCGGCGTGCCCGACCGGGTCGGCACACGGCGCAAAGGAAGCACGTATCCGACCGGCCGGTCCAGGCCCTGTTCGAAAATGCGCGCCAGACGGGCGCGCTCGATCGGATCTGCGAGCTTGGGATCGAGCGGATCGACGTTGACCGGCAGCTTGCGTTCCTTCCACAGATAATAGAAGACGTCCTCGTAGGCGGCGATGGTGAAGGCGGTGTCCACTTGCAGACGGCGCGTGAGGGCCTCCAGAAACTGCCGCGCGTGCTCAGCCGTGTAACCGTAATCTTTGCCGTCCTCGGCGATGAGGCTGGCGTCCTCCCAGATGGGCACGCCATCCTTCCGCCAATGGCAACCGAATGCCCAGCGCGGCAGTGGCTCGCCGGGATACCACTTCCCCTGTCCGAAATGCAGCAGGCCGCCGGGCGCGAAGCGTTGGCGCAGCCTGCCCAGCAGTTCCACGGCACGCTGGCGTTTCACCGGCCCCAGCGCGGCGGTGGTCCACTCAGCTCCGTCGTGGTCGTCGAGAGAAACAAAAGTCGGCTCGCCACCCATGGTCAGCCGCACGTCTCCGGTGCGCAGATCGGCATCCACCTGATGGCCGAGTTTCTCGATTGTCCGCCACTGTGCGGCGGTATATGGCTTGGTGACGCGAGGGGATTCGTAAATTCGCTCGACCGTCATCTGGTGACTGAACTCGGTATTGCAGGGGTCGAGCACGCCGGAGATGGGCGCGGCGCTACCGGCGTCCGGTGTGCAGGCGAGCGGGATGTGTCCCTCGCCGGCCAGCAGCCCGGACGTGGGATCGAATCCGACCCAGCCGGCGCCCGGAAGGTACACTTCGGTCCACGCATGCAGGTCCGTAAAATCGGCGGTGGGGCCGGCAGGTCCTTCGAGCGGCTTCACGTCCGCCACGAGTTGAATCAGATAGCCGGAAACGAAGCGCGCCGCGAGTCCCAGATGGCGCATGATCTGGACCTGCAGCCAAGCCGAATCGCGGCATGAGCCGCTGCGCAGAGTGAGGGTTTCCTCGCAAGTCTGCACGCCCGGCTGCATGCGAATGACGTAGCCGATTGCGTTCTGCACCATTTGGTTGAGGCCGACCAGAAAATCCATCGTGCGGGCGCTGCCGCGCGGCACTCTGGCGAGGAAGGCGGAAAGCATGGGCCCGGCCGGCTCGGTTTCGAGAAATGGGCGCAGCTCGCGGGCGGCCGAGGGATCGTAGGAAAAGGGGTATTGTTCCGCGTGGGGCTCCAGGAAGAAGTCAAACGGATTGAATACCGCCATCTCGGCAACCAGATCGACTTCCACGAATAGCTCCGTGGTTGGCTCGGGGAAGACCAGCCGCGCGAGATAGTTGCTTTGCGGGTCCTGTTGCCAGTTGATGAAGTGGTTCTTGGGAAGAACTTTCAACGAATATGCGAGGATTGGCGTGCGGCAGTGCGGAGCGGGGCGCAGCCTGATTATATGAGGTCCGAGAGATACCCGCCGGTCGTACCGGTAGCGGGTCTGATGGTGAAGCGCAACGTGAATGGCCATGGATCCTTGTGATGCCAGCCCGCTATTGTTGTTGCTGCTGCTGCGCGTGCTCCTTCTCGGCCTGCTGGTCTTTCTCGAGAAAGCGGGACCATTCTTCGTCCGCGGCAAACTCTTTGTCGGGAGGCAGCACCGCATCGGAAGGGGTCACCCGGACGCGCACCTGCAACTCGGTTTCAGCGGATCCTTTCATGGTGCCTACAGTCGGGGATACGTCGGCGTAATCGCGCCCGATCGCCGTTCGAATGTGTCTGCCGCCCACAATCAAGTTGTTGGTCGGGTCGAAACCCACCCAGCCGATATGCGGAAGAAGCGCCTCGACCCACGCATGCGTGGCGCCCTCGTCGGAGCGATCCGCGTGCTCGGCATCGCGATGGAGGTAGCCGCTCACATACCGGCATGGAATTCGTAAATTCCGCACGATCGAGATCATGGTATGCGCAAAATCCTGACAAACACCCTGCCGGGACCGGATGGCATCTTCGATGGCCGAATCGACCCCGGTGCTTCGCTTCACGTAAGAAAAATACTGGTAAATCTTGGAGTTCAGCGTCGTCAACAGTTCCAAAGGCTCCCGCCCGCCACGCTCCACGACTCCAAAATCCTTCGCCAGCGCATCGAGTTCCGGCGAAGTACGGGCGAAACCGCTGGGCATCAGCATGTCCCAGTAATCCTCCCGATCGATCATGGCATCGAGTTCGTCCCATGCGCCAGGACCTAGCGTCTCGGGGAGTGGCGCCGGAGTTTCCACATCCACCAGAGCGTCGGCAATAATCGTCAGTTGCCGATGCTGTCCGGGAACGTCGAAATGGTGAACTAAATTGCCGATGTGATCCTGATATGAGAAAACCCTGGCCTGTGGACTTATGGACAATTGAAAGGTGAAGCATCGCTGCGTGTTCTCGCTGCGTGGTTGCATTCGCAATTCCATTGCGCTCTGCCAAACGGGACGGCTGTACCGAAAACGAGTAAAATGCCGGACAGCGTAGAACATCAAGCCTCCAGAGCCGACTGGATCGGATAATCGATATACACTGCGTGCACCGCCGCATGCAGGCTGTTGCACTGCTCGATGACGCTGTCGAGGTAACGGTGCAGCCCGCCGAGCATGATATCGGCAATCTGAGCGTAAGCCAGAGAAGCGCGCAGCCGTCCGGCAATCCGTTCGATCCGGGCGGTCGCGTGTGTGAAAGACGTCTCGGAGATGGCGGCAATCGCTGCGCTCATCCGCTCGACCGCATAGCGCACGGAATACGGGAACTCGGGATTCAGTACCAGAAATTCGGCCATCGAGTCGGGCTTCAGATCGGCCGTGTACACCTTGCAGTACGACTCAAAAGCGGCGCAACTTGCCAGCAGCCCTACCCAGTCCAGGTCGTCCGCTTCCCCGGCCGCCGAGAAATAGGCATCCAGCAGAACCGGCAATGCGCAAGAACGTTCCATGTACTTGCCCAGTTGAATGAAATGCCAGCCCTCGCCGTGATTCATGGTGGCGTCCGTCACACCGTGAAACTGGTAGGAACCTTCGCGCACGGCGGCCACCAGCCGTAGCGGATCGGAGTCCGTCTCCAGCCTCGAATTGGCCTGCGTCACCTGGTGATACAAACTGTTCAAGCGTTCCCACATCTCTGAACTGATCTGCTCGCGAACCTGCCCGGCATTCTCGCGGCACTCCGCGATACAGGATACGATCGACGATTCGTCGTCAGGGTCGCTGGTCAGCTTGAGCATGGCCATTTGCGGGTCGACGCCGCCGGCGGTCGCTGCGATGCCCAGAGACGCCATGATTCGATGCCATCTCTCCTCGGTGGAAAGCTTCGAAGGATTCAGCATCAGGTTGTAATTCGCTTCCAATACACGCGCGCAGTGATCGGCCCGCTCGAAATAGCGGCTCATCCAGTAGAGACTATCGGCTACCCGGGAAAGCATTGGACCACCCTTAGTACACCATTTCAGAGTGGGGCAGCGCCCCGCGCTGCGGCGGCGTCCCACGCCGCCAGAGCAAGGCGGGCTGAGAGCCCGCCGCAGGCCGAGGGCCTGCCCCACTTAATTAGTTCTGCAATACCCATGTGTCCTTCGAACCTCCACCCTGCGATGAATTTACCACCAGAGAACCCTTGCGCAGAGCCACGCGCGTAAGCCCTCCCGGCACGATGGTGACCTTTTCTCCGAACAGAACGTATGGCCGCAGATCCACGTGCCGTGGCTCAATCCGGCCATTCATAAAACAGGGAGCGGCGGACAGCGTCAGCGTCGGCTGGGCGATGTAGTTTCTGGGATCCGCTAAAATCATATCGCGGAATTCGGAGCGTTGCTCGCGGCTGCTGTGTGGACCGATGAGCATGCCGTAACCTCCAGACTCGCCTACGGCCTTCACGACGTATTTCTCCAGGTTTCCGCAGACGTGCTCGCGCTGCGCGCGGTCCGTCATCAGAAAGGTCTCGACGTTATCCACAATGGGATCCTCGCCGAGATAGTAACGAATGATTTTCGGAACGTAGGAATAGATCGCTTTATCGTCGGCCACTCCCGAACCAAGAGCGTTCGCGAGCACCACGTTCCCCGCCCGGTAGGCGTTGAAGAGCCCCGCCACTCCCAGGGCAGAGTCGGCGCGGAAGGCTAGAGGATCGACGAAATCGTCATCCACGCGGCGGTATATGACGTCGACGCGCTGCAGACCGGACGTTGTCCGCATGTAGACCGCGTTATCGTGCACCACCAGATCGCGGCCCTCAACCAGCTCGATTCCCATTTGCCTGGCGAGGAATGCGTGCTCGAAATACGCGGAGTTGTAAATGCCCGGCGTGAGCAAAACGATGGTGGACCGGCCCTCGGGCGCAAGAGAACGCAGCGTGGAGAAGAGCGCCTGGCTATATTGCTCGATGGGCCGCACGCCGCATTTCCGAAACAGCGCCGGGAAGATCTGCTTCATGACTTTCCGGCTGGTCAGCATATACGAGACGCCGCTGGGCACCCGCAGATTGTCCTCGAGAACCACGAACCTGCCGTCGGGGAGGCGGATCAGGTCGGTTCCGGCCACGCTGATATAAACGTCGCGCGGAACTTTGACCCCGTGCATTTGCCTGCGGAAGTGTTTGCAGGTATAGATGATCTCGCCGGGGAGGATCCGGTCTTTCAGGATGCGGCGCTCGTGATAAACGTCGGCCAGGAAAAAGTTGAGAGCCGTGATGCGCTGCGTGAGACCGCGCTCGATGGTCGCCCATTCCGAGCTGGTGACGATCCGCGGCAGCAAATCGTGCGGAAAGATCTGCTCCGTTCCTTCGGCACGGCCGTACACCGTAAAGGTGATGCCCTGGTTGAAGAACGAGAGATCGGCTTCCTTCTTGCAGCGGTACAGTTCTTCGGATGGAAGATTCAGAAGTTGCGTATAGAGATTCTTGTAATGCGGCCGGGGGCGTCCCCTGGCGCGGAACATCTCGTCATAAGCTGCGTCGAGCTCATAATCGGAGAAGGGCGCCGGCATCGGGCGCTCGGCGGATTGTGCGGGCATGGACATATTCCACGAGGTCGTCTGAAACCGGAAACCGTTCGACGGGGAATAGGGCCGGAGACGCAGATTATAGCACGAAAATAGCTCTCCCTGGCTCCAGGTTCTACTGGTCGGGTGGCGGACGCACTCATGCGTGCCGTGTCGAGACTCGTCTCGACAACTGGCTCTATGTATGAATCTTCCCGGTTCCTGCGTCCTGGCCCGTCAAACCGGAAGCCATTCCGGCTGTGTTTCGCTTAAACTAGAAGGCAACCGGCCGAGGTGAAGTGCGGTCGTTCCTGTACGCCTGCTGGCGCCGCGCACGCGCCCACCCGATGGTTTAGGAAAAATCATGCGGATTCGTCTTGGATATGACATTCAGTTTGAAGCGCCCGTTTCGGTGCCGGTCGTTGCCATGCTCAACGTGCATCCATCGCGCGCGGGCGACCTCCTGGAGCCCGATCGGCTACGGATCGAGCCGGATGTGAAACAGGAGCAATACACCGACACTTTCGGGAACCTCTGCTGCCGGTTTACCGCTCCTGCCGGGCGGATTCGGCTCTGGAATTCGACGCTCATCGAAGACTCCGGGAACGTGGACCCGCACGATCGCTCCGCGCGCGAAATTCCGGTGGCGGATCTGCCGCCGGAAACACTACAGTTTCTGTTGAGCAGCCGCTATTGCGAAGTGGATCTGCTGTCCAACACCGCGGCCCAGTTGTTCGGAGGTATTGCGCCGGGCTGGCAGCGGGTTCAGGCAATCTGCGACTGGGTGCACGAGAACGTCACTTTCGGCTATCCCTTTGCCAGCGCGACAAAAACCGCGCTCCATGTATACCAGGAGCGGACGGGCGTGTGCCGGGACTTTCAGCACCTCGCGATTACCTTCTGCCGGTCTTTAAATATTCCAGCGCGCTACGCGACTGGATATCTGGGAGACATCTCGGTTCCGTTCACCGACGCCCCCATGGACTTCAGCGCCTGGTTCGAGGTGTACCTCGAAGGCCGCTGGTGGGCTTTCGATGCGAGGAATAATGTCCCCCGCATCGGGCGCGTGTTGATGGCCACGGGCCGTGACGCCACCGACGTTGCAATCACCACATCTTTCGGAGATGCTCGCCTGGTTCATTTCGAGATTACTACCGATGAAGTGATTGCGCCCCAAGAAGGTGTCGAGGTTTGACGGCCAGCGTGGAACCGAGCGGGAAGCCTCTGGCACCATGACGATACCTGCCAATTCCAAATATATCCAAATATACATCGCCGGACATCGCCGCCTTGCCGATCCATATAGCTGCTTCTCGTTATCCTCGCCGTTCCCGCCCCCCGGGTCTTTGAAAAACCGGGCCCCACGACACAACGGATACGCGATCACTGTCTCTCCAAGCGCCTGCAAACACAACCCCGGCCGCGGCCCCTGGCCCATGGCCCCGGCGAGCGAAGCGCGCCCACTTACTTGAACCTTCTCTTATACACGAAGTTCAGCCCCACCAGCCCATTCTCCTCCCGCAGCGCCACCGCCGACCATTGGCGGCTGAAGGCCCACTCCACCTGGATCACCAACGGATTCGTGCTGGTCACATCCGTGATGTAAGTGAACGTGATCTCCGGAGTCACTTGCTGCTCGATGGTCAGCCGCGCCTGCGGGTTGTTCTCCACGCCGGTCAGTCCGGTGAGGGTGGGATCGATCTTCAGCCGCGTCACGCCGAAGAACCGCTGCAGCCGGCCGGTGACCGGACTGGCGATGGCCTCGCCCAGCAGCGCCTGCGCACCCATCTGCTGCATGGATTGCGGCGACGCCGGGCCGGACATCAGCGTCGCGTAGTCCGAGGTCGGAGAAACACCGGTTGCCAGCAGCGCCACGATATCGGAAAAGGGCATCGGAGGGTCCGAGCGCGGCGTCAGGTTCAGCTTGTTGATCGGTCCGGATATGTTCAGAATCACGTCGATGCCGCGCGCCTTGGTATCCAGATCCATGTTAAGCACCGGCTCGATCTTCACCGGATTGTAGAACGCGATCGACCCTTGGTTCACCGTAAAGGGCGTGCCGAAGAAAACCAGCCGCCCCCCGGTGATATTGATGCGCCCCAGCAGCGACGGATTGGTAGCCGTGCCCCGCAGCCGCAGGCTGGCCTCCGCCTGCAGCCCCTGCGCCAGCGAGCTCTGGAACGTGATGTCGGGCGCGCTGTCGATCTCCACGTCGAAGCGCATGTTGGCCAGCAGGCCGGTCTGCGCCGACGGCGTGCGCACCGGCTCGGCGGATTTGGCAAGGATGGAGCTGAAATCGGAGCGCGGATTGAAACCCGTGCGCAGCACCGTGATGTGGCCGGAAAGCGTGCTGCTGTCGCTAGTGCCCGTCAGGCTCAGCGAGGCGTTGGCCACCGTGCTGAAATCCTCGGGATAGCGCACCCGCAGCTCGTGCGCCGTGGCCTGCAGGCGGAACACCAGTGCGTCGCCGCCATAGCCCGCGAACCCGGAAACCGTCACCTTCCCGCCGCCGCTCTCGCCCGACAGACTTTGGATGGTGGCGCGGCTCCCGTCGAACAGGATCACCCCGTTGGTCTTCGATACAACCACCGGAAGCTCGGCCAGGCTGATAGTGGCGTCCTTGATATCCAGGCGGCCGGCGACCTGCGGTTGCGCAAACGGGCCGCGAATGGTGACGCCGGTTTCGATGAAGCCCGAGCCGTAAATGTCCTGGCTGAAATCCCTGAGGCTGGCCAGGTCTAATCTGCCGCTGACGCGCAGGTCCAGCGCATTCTTCTGTTGCAGGTTGATGGTTCCGGATAGCGACAGGTCGGTGGCGCGGCCCACCAGGCGGGCGCTTTCGACCTTTACGACGTTGCGCTCCATGGTCACTACGATGGGCGCCGCGTTGTGCAGCGCCAGCGCGTTATCCTTGCCGGCCAGGTCGGCGCCCGGCCCGGCTTCGAAGGAAGGAATACGCAACTGCGCCTTCCACAGATCCGGCTTGAGGGCCGGGCCGGCGATCGACAGCGTGCCCTCGGCCGACCCCGCGATCTGCATGCCGCCCGGAGGCCGTTTGCCTCTCAGCCAGGCCCGCAAGCGTTCCAGGTCGAGGCGCTTGAAGCTGATCTGCACGCTGCCTGGATAATCGTCCGTCAGACTCCACTTGGCATCGCCTTGGATGACGGAGCCCGCCAACTCGGAATCGAAGTGCGCCACCAGCTCCGAACCTTTGGTCGCGGCGGTAAGAGTTCCGTCGCGCACGGTCTGATCGTTGATCCGCAAGCCCCGTCCGGCAAGCGTGCCGTTCAAGCTAATCAGGCGGAAGCCGGGCTGGCCGGGCTTGGCGGGCGCTATATCCACCACGCCGGCGCCATGCAATTCGGCCGTGCCGCCGATGCCGGGATAGTCTTTACTCACGATATGAAACTGGCTAAGCGGCATGGCATTGCTATCCACCTGGAAACGCAGTTGACCGTTTCCGAAGTTGCCGGCTTGGTGCTGGTAGTGCGCCTGCAGTGTGACATTCTTGCCGCCCGCCGCCAGTTGCGCGTTCGCCAACTCCACGGTGGAACCCGAGTAATCCAGCGTGCCGGTGAAGCGGTCGAATGGTTCGCCGTCGAGCGCGCCTTTGGTGTCCGTGACCGTGGCTTCGATGCGAGGGGCGCCGAAGGTTCCCGCGACCTTCGCGTCCGCGCTGATGGTCCCCTCCACCGGCACGTTCTTGATATCCGCGATCGCCATCAGATCCGCGGCCGGGGCATTGCGGATGGAACCCGCGAACGAGACCGGGCTCAAGTCCTCCACCTTCCACTCGCGCATGCCCAAGGAGCCTGCGCCCTGCGCGTGCAATGCGCCTTGCTGCACGTTGCCGTTGCGCACGGTAAGGCCCGCGCTCGAAAGGTCGATATCGCCGCTGAGCGCCTCGAAGGTCCGGCCGGACCAAACCACGTTCGTGGCATTGCCATGACCAGTGATGTGCGCGGCTTCCGGCTTGCCGGCGATCGAGCCATCGAACACCGCTTCGCCATTTTGCAACTTCACCGGCAGCGACTGGATATCGAAAGCCGGCAGCACGTCGTCCAGGTTGCGCGAATCGGCGCGCACGCGCAATTGCCGTCCCAGCACGCCGGAAAAATCGAGGCGCGTGGATGGCAGCGCGAGGGTGGAGGTTCCCAGATCCAGGGTCTCGCTGGCTGCGTCGTAGGCCGCGTTTATTGAGCCGCGCACGGGCGCGCCGGTTCCGGCGGGCGAAATCGCCATGCGGCCCGCAAGCTGCAGCGTGCTCGCGTTGCCTAATGTCACGCTCAACTGCATCGGACCGGATGCGGCCGCATCCCAGGGCACGGTCTGGCCGTTGTAGACACGCATCAGCTTGCGGACGTCGAAGCCGGCTACATCGCCCTCCACGTGGACGCGCTGGAAGTCCGCGATCTGCGTCTTCCCTGTGAAAGAGCCGTCCAATGTGTCGATGTGAATGCCGTTGGCGTCCACCGTCTTCTGCCGCAGCACCACGGTTTCGATGCGCCCGCTAATTGGGAAGGGTTCGAGGGCCCGATTCGTTCCGGTCAGGGAGGCCATCGCCGTGCCCGCAATCCGCATGCCTGAGACGGCGATGCGGCGCGGGTCGATGCTGACGGCGCCATCGGCGCGGAAGTCGCGCAAGGTGAAGTGCGGGTCGAGACGAAGAAGCAGACCCGCCGCGTGCAGCGCGCCGCTGGCCTGATAGTCCGACGTGCCGTGGAAGCTGGCCTTCCCGGCCAGCGTTACGGGGCCTTCCAGTTGCGTGCGCCAGCCGAGCGTGCGCGTCACCTCGGCGAGCGACGCGCGCACCTTATATTGGAATGCGCCCGAGAAATCGGTCAGGCTGTCGATCGCGCCGGAGAACTCGGCCTGCGACTGCCCCGTAGATACGCGTCCGGAATCGATTCGCACCCGATTCTTCTCGACGGCCAGCGCCAGGCTCATATCCAGCGGCACGGGCCGGTAGCCGCCCCAATGGAATGCGGCGGGCGCAATGGACAACTGTCCGCGATAGCGCAGCCCCGCCGCGTCATAATCGAACTGCGCACGCAGATTGCGGCCTTGCGCGTCGAACGGCGTTTTGCCCTGGCCCGACACTTCGAAGCTGCCATCTTGCAGGCTGAAGCGGCCGATGGCCAGATCCAGAATGGTCTCCAGCGTGCCCTTGCCTGCCCGCCGCACCTTGGGCGCAGGCAGGTTGGTGTGCCCGTCCGGATAAAGAATCACGTAAACCTGCGGATGCCGCACGTCGAGGTATTGAAGATCGACGGAGCGGTTCAGCACGGAAACGATCTTGATGCCCACCACGATGGCGTCCGCGCGGACGAGCGGCGGCGCATTCGCCGGCTCGCTCCCGTGCAGCACGAAGCCATCCACCTCGGCGCGCAGTTGTTTCCAGTCGAACCGGAAAGCGCCGATCTCCGTGCGCCCGCCGGTGGCCTTCTCCACTTCCGCTACGATCCGTTGGCGGACTTTCTCGCGAAACCAATCGCTGCGCAGAGCCAGGATCGCGCTCAGCCCCAGTAACAGCGCCACCGCCGCCAGGCTCCCCACCACGATCAGAATTCTACGCGCGCGGCGGCTCATCGGAAAACCTCGTCGTGGTATTGGATATGGGTGCGGCGGCGGGCCTCCTTGAGCCATTGCTCCACTTGTTGGTCGGCGGCCTGGCCGATGAGCGTTTGCTCGATGCCAGCGTGGTAGTCCTCCATCGAAGGCGTCTGGCCGGGATGCGCCTGCATCAGTCCCGCGCGCATGTGCTCGTTGAAGTACTTGAGAATCTCCTCGCCGCCGATCTGGATGCCGGGCCGGAAGCGCACATCGATGAACCGCAGCAGCATCAGTTGCCACGTCAGCCGGCCCTTCAGAACGTCTGCGCTCACCCCGTACTCAATCAGCGCGCGGCGGTACGCGGCGTCATCCCCAAAGCGGGCCTTCTCCTCATCGAGCGCCGCTTCCACGTCGGCCGCGGAGGGCGGCGGGTACCGGCTGGCTTCCAGTTCGTTGCGCACCAGCGTCTGGTCCACCATGCGCTCCGCGGTCTGGCGCTTGTTGGCCGGGCTGAAATCGGGTTTCTCGTTGTTCATCAGGGCCGTGAGTCGTATCTCGCGGTCGAGATCGGTTTCGGTGATGACGCGATTACCCACCGAAACGGCGATGCGGTCGACGATCTCGGCGGCGGCGGCCAGCAGGCCGGCCAGGCAGATCGCGATGGAAAACCGGCGCCGCATCAGAATGTCTGCCCTATCGAAAAGAAGAATTGGAAGTGACTGATGCTCTGCGCCACGCAACTGGCAGGTTGGGTCTGGCACGGGTACTGGCCGGCGTTCAGCAAGTCGCTGAAGCTTCCCGAGAAGCCGATGAAGCGTGGCGGATTGATGCTGTACGCCAGGTCCAACCGCACCGGACCGATCGGCGTTTTATAACGTATCCCGAAGCCTACCGCGTGGTTCATGTAATCGAAATCGGAAAGCCCATGTTGATCCGTGCGGAACGAGATATTCGACGGGCTGCTGTAGACATTGCCCATATCGTGAAAAAGCACTCCGCCCATATTCTCGCCGAGCAATGGGAAGCGCAATTCGACCTGGTTCATCAGCAGCGCCGTGCCGCCCAGAGGGAATCCGGTGACGGTGTCGCGCGGCCCGGCTTGCAGATCGGGGAAGCCGCGCTCGGAGGTGGCGCCGCCCGAGAAGAAGTGCTCGGGCAGTGGAATCGCCGTCAGCGGGTCCGAAACACCGTGCAAGGGATGCACGATCCCGAAGCTGGTGGCGCGCGCCAGCACCAATTTCTTGCCGATCGGGTGATAGGTCGCATTGCGCCCCAGGAAGCGTCCGAAGGTAATCTCGGAGCCGAAAGCGTGCGGCGCCGCCGCGATGTCCATGGTGTTGTAGACGCCCTTGTGCGTATCGATGGGATCGTCGCGCCGGTCCTGAACCATGCTCCACGAGACTTCGCCCACGCGGTCCGGCTGCGAGAACAGCGGAATCAGCAGCGGCGAAATCTTCAGGGTCGATTGATCCACCGTGACATGCCGGTAAGTGTACCGGTATAGAAATGTGATCGACTTGGAAAGCCGCTCGGAAAGTTGCACCGAGCCTTCTTCGCGTTGCGCGGTGAACGTGCGCACGTCCTTGCTGTTGTCGTACAGAATGGTGTATGAGAGAGTCAGCTTCTCATTGCCCCGCAAACGGGGAACCGTATAGTTGATCAGCGCGCGCTGCTCCAGCGTGGAAACGCGGCCCCGGAAACTGAGGCTCTGGCCCAGACCCCACAGGTCCAGGCGCGAGACGTCCAGCGAAAAGTCTGGCGCAAAGCCGGTCTGGCCTTGGGGCGCTTCCAGGCAATTCGAGCAACCGCCTATTCTGGCGAACTCGGCGCCGAAGCCGGTGGCGGTCGAATACTTGTGCGCCTCCTCCATGTCGTAGAGCACGTACTTTTCGCCGCTGTCGCCGTCGGGATTCTGGATGGCCGTATCCACGCGCGCGAAAACGCCCAAATCGTACAGGCGGCGCTGCGATTCGCGCATGGCGGTAGGCGACAGCGGATCGCCCGCCTTCAACAACATGTTCCTATCCACCAGGCTGCGGCGCGTGTTTTGTAAGCCGCTGATCAGGATGTCGCGCACGAACTCCTGCTGCCCTTCGTGGATGACATAGGTTAAGTCCGTCTGGTGGGCCTCGGACGCGGGCTTGGAACTCCATTCAAACGTGGCGTTCGGAAACCCCCGCGTGGAGTACTGCTGCAGGACAGTATCCCGATCGACGGCCACGTTGTACTCGCTGAAGGGCTGCCCTTCCACGGAGCTGAGCTGAGATAGCAACTGCGCTTTATCCAACTTGGCGGCGCCCTGCACATCCAGGTTATGGATGAAGTACTGCGGGCCTTCTTGAATATCGATGAAAACCGCCAGATTATCGGGCTTGCCCTTATAACCATCCACAAGCTTGTGCGTGACCGCTACGTCGCGGAATCCGTTGGATTGGTACAAGCTGCCGATGGACTGCTCGTCGCGCCGCAGCAGAGCCCCGCTATACCGGCCGCGCCGGAACTGCACGAGCGATGCGCGCATCAGGAACATGCGCTCCCGGATGGCTTCCGTCCTGAAATACTTGTTGCCCTGAATGCCGATCAGCACCAGCTTGTGGCGCTTGCCTGGGTTAATGAGAAAGTCGATGGATGCCTTATCGTTGACGACGCGCTGCGGTTTGAATTCGACTTCGGCGTCGAAATAACCTTGCGATTGAAAGTAGTCCCGCAAGTTGCGCTCGCCTTCGAGCAGCAGGGATTCGTCCACGGTGTGCTCTTCAAAAACGGGCACCAGACTCCGCAGCTTGCCTTGCGAGACCTTGGCCCCCACGGCGTGCACCTCGACTTCGGGTCCGGCATCGATATCCAGCGAGGGCTTGCTGCGATTGGTGTCCGCATCGTAGTCCATCGCCTTCAAAGACACGCGCGCTTCAAAGCGCCCGCGCCGTTCGTACTTGGAACGCACATCCTCGATGCCCTTGCTCACGCGCGACTGATTGACCGTGCGCCACCCCCCGATCAGCCAGCGGCGCCAGTGCGTGGCGCTCACGATATCCTCCAACGGCATCTTGGTGTCGCCGGTTATGGCCGGTGTGGTGAAATGGGCGCGCCGTCCGGAATCCACCACGAAGTGTACGCTCACCTGCTGCGTGTGCGGATCGTAGGACACCTCCGGCCGGACCTGGCTCGCGTGCAGGCCGTTGCTTTCAAGCAGGCGCTCGATGGCGGTCTGTGCCGGAGCCACGTCCTCCTCCGTAAACGGCTGCCCGAGGCTCAGCCGTGTGACGTTCACCAGTTGGCCGCGGTTGGGTGGATCGGAGATATGGCCCAGCACCGCTACGTTGCCCACGAACCAGCTATTCTTGGTGACGATTCGTACGATCACGCCGCTGGCGGGAGCCGGCGCGGGATCGGCATCCACCTGGATGTCGTCGAAGGCGCCTGTGGCATACAGCCGCTCGATGGCCGCGTGCACATCCGCCAGCCGCAGAGGTTCGCCCTTCTTGAGCGGGATAGCGTTAGCCAGTTCCGCGGCGGTCAGCGGCTGTTCCTGCGGGACGAACTGAATATCGGCGATGGGCTGCCCTTCGTACCTTGCCGTCTGCGCCCAAACCACCTGCGCGCAGGCCAGCAACGACGTGGCTAAATAGAAAGCGAAGCTCCGGCACACCTTCCCTATGATAACGAAGGGCGACACGCTGGGGTGCTACCGCTGTGGGGCAGGACTCCAGTCCTGCGGCCGACGTCCACGTCGGCCCGTGCGCGCTACGATATTACTGATTCCGCTGCGCGAAGAGCGGGTCCTGGAGGACCCGCGCAGACCTGGAGGTCCTGCCCCACGACTGCCGCAGCCTTGTGGCGGCCCCCCGCGATTCGCGTTTTCTTTCACAGCTTCTAAGCTAAGGGAGCGGCCTCAAAACGTCGCCGCACGCACAATATGCCCGCCCTTGCCGCGAGCGGAACCGGCCCGCTGCGAGAAGTAGCGTGCCGCGATCTGAGGCGGGCCCAGGTCTTCGACCTCGATGAAGCCCAGCGCCAAGAGCTTGGCGGCGAGCGAGTCCGATTCAAAGTAGCTCACCCAGGCCTCACCGATCTCGGCGACATGCGCCGCGCGCGCGTCGTGGACGGCGCGCATCTCACCGGACAAGGAGTCCGGGGGATTGCTATAGTCGAACACCACTTGCGCGCCGCCGGGCAGGCTTCCGATGAAGCTCAGCGTGGCGAAGGCGGCTTCCTCCGTCAAATAGGGCACGACTCCGAGCCAGGTGAAAAAGGATCGCTGCGCCGGATCGAAGCCGGCGGCGGCCAAGCCGTCCCGCAAGGTCTCGCGCTCGAAATCCACCGGCGCGAAGGTGAGGGTGCGCGGCATCGGAATGTCCGCATCCGCGAGCCGCTGCCGTTTCCAGGCTTGCGTAGCCGGGTGGTCCACCTCAAAGATGCGCAGGCGGTCCCGCATTGCGCCGCGGTAAGCGTAGGTATCCAGGCCGGCGCCGAGCACCACAAGCTGACGAACACCGTGCGTCACCGCGGCTGCCAAAGCATCTTCGGCGAAGCGCGTCCGCACGGCGATGAACAGACGCATCGCCCGCCTGTGCGGGTTGTGCCCGGCGTCGCGAGCCAGGGCTTCGGCATCTTCGCCCAGGATGCACAGCGCCAACGGATCGGCGAAGATGCGGCCCTTCTCCAGCACCTGGTGAACGGCGCGATGGACCGCCGCGGCCCGGGCTGTGCGGCTGGGTTGTCCCGACTGCATCGTGAAATCCCAGTGTAGTGTCCTGAGAATAGCCGGACAAGCCAGTTGCCAGGTAGCGTCGCGCTATCATGAACCGGTGAAGCGCCGCCGGAAGCATCATACGAGGCCCGCCGCAGTTGCCGCGCCTGCGCGCACGCTACCCGCCTGGACCTTTCCCGCCGTGATTTTCGCGTGCGTGGCCCTCTTCTATTGGGTTCCGCTGACCTCCTCCTCGGCTAGCATCCAATGGGATGCGGCTGACATGCACTATCCCCTGCAAAAATACTTCTCGGACAACTTGCGCGCCGGTGTGCTGCCATTCTGGTCGCCTTATCTTTTCTCCGGATATCCGATCCTGGCGAACACCGAAATGGCCGCCTGGTATCTGCCGCACTGGCCATTCTTTTTAGCCGGTATTGCGCCCCGCGTCCTCCAGATGGAGATTGCCCTGCACGCCCTCATCGCCTGCCTGGGCGTTTATTTTTTCCTCTTCCAACTGGGGCTCCGGCGCAGTGCCGGTCTGCTGGGATCGCTGGCTTATGGCCTGTCCGGCTTCTTCGCCGGCCATAGCTCGCATGTTGGTCTGTTCTGCGCCGCTGCGTGGCTTCCCTGGCTGCTGGCCGCATACCAGCGCGCCACCGGTCCGCGGACCATCCGGTATACGGCGCTCGGCGCCCTCGCGGGCGGCATGATGATCCTGGCGGGGTATTTCCAGACCGCTCTTTACGGATTCCTGGCCCTCGGGCTCTTCGCTCTCTCCGGCCTTTGGTCCAATCGCCAGCGCTGGCTTCGATCCGTGCCGATCGTGATCGGGATCGCCGCCGGCGCGGCTGCGGTGGCGGCCATTCAGGTGCTACCCGGCCTTGAATTGACGGCGCATTCGATCCGGGCCGCGGCAGACTACTCCTCAAGCACGGAAGGCACGCTCCATCTGCGGCCGCTGCTGACTCTTTTCGCGCCCGATTCGCTTGGCGCCATCTCCGGAAACTACACCGGTCCCTTCGATGTGACACAGTATTATCTCTATGCCGGCCTGCTGCTGGTTCCCCTGGCTGCCCTCGGAGCAGCCAAAACCCGGATGCGATGGCCGGCCCTGACGATTCTCATCCCCACGTTGTGGTATCTTGCCGGGCCGGCCGGAGGCTTCTACCGTCTCGCCGGCATCATCCCCGGTCTGCACAAGGTGCGCGCGCCCATCCAGGGCTGGTTTATCGCTGCGCTCGCCCTCGCTATGTTGGCAGGCGCGGGCGCGGATTGGATCTTCGGCCGTTGGCGCGTACCGGCACTTCCGTTCATCCTGATCGCGTTTCTATTCGCCGATGTCTGGTATTGGAACTCGTTCAACAATCCGCTGGCCTACGCGCGCGGCAGCTTTGCCGAATTGTACGGCGACCGCGAAGCCTACGCGCGGCAGCAGGTTGCGGAGACTCAGGCCCCGCTCACCCGCTTCGACGGCCCGCGCGCCTTCCCCGGCCTTGGTCCGCTCGACCATCCGCTCGATCTCCGGCTCGAAACCACCTACGGGTATTTTGCCCTGGAGCCCGCCTTGGGCGATGAGTACGCGGGTGCCATGTCGCGCAACCCAAAGTTGCGCGATGGCCTCAACGTGAGCCGCTTCGTAAACCTCCGCACCGGCGCGCTGGATACCAACGCGGCCGTGCTGCCGCGCGCCTACTTCCCGAAAACCGTCTCGGATCTGCGTGGCGGCGAAGCCTCCAGGAAAGCGCTCGAGACGCTCGACCCCGCGGCGGGCTCCGTGGTTCTCGAACCCCATCCCCCCGTACGGCAGGATCCCGCGGCGGTTGCATCCATAGCTGCCTGCGACGGACAGTCCTATCGCGTTCGCTATCGGGCCGCATCGCCCAGCCTGCTGAAACTGAGCGAATCCTGGTTTCCGGGCTGGCGAGCTTTTCTCGGCCGCGACGAAATCCCGGTGGTGCGCGTGGATCACGCGCTGATGGGCGCTGTGGTACCCGCAGGCAGTGCGGAAATCCGCTTTGAGTTCCGTTCCAACTACTTCCGCTACGGTCTGGCAATCACGGTGATGGCGCTGCTGATTCTTACCGGCCTTGCGTTCCGCGGAGACGCCTTGCAGACGCTCATCCGGCGTCATACTGGCCGCGGCGCCTCCGTCACCGGTCTCCCGTGTTGACCTGTTGCCGCTTGTGCCGATTAAGGTACCAGCACGGAACATCGCCCAAATGCGGGAACAGCGAATTCACGCACTCCTGCGGCGCCGGCGGGTCGAACGCGTAATCGGTCTTGCCGCTCTTCATCGGCATCACCCATGCCCGTTGCACCATTACGCTGCCGAATTGCTGCCGGTTGTTCGGAATGCGATAGCGCAGCGACACATAATCGCACACATAGACCAGCGCGCCCGCCAGCAGCACGCACAGCGCCGGAATGAGCAGTATGCGCTTCAAATCTTAAGAAATAGTTTGCGCTTGTACATCCAGTGAAGGATGATCCAGTAAGTCAGCAGCACCGCGGCGCCCAGCAGAAGCGGTTCCAGGCCCGGTCCGAAGATACGGAACGCATTGGGACCCAGGTGAATCCGGAGCGAGCTGAAGGTGAAGCGCTCGAACAGATGCGCGATCATGTAAGCCGCGATCGAGTTCACGCCGATGACCACCAGGGGGAAGGCCCACTTCCGGTAACCCTTCACGTCGATCACCCAACTGAAGGCCGCCGTAAACAGGAAGCAGACGCCGCCGCTGAATAGCGTCCAACCCGGAGTCCAGATGCGCTTCACCACCGGGCAGATGCCGGTGAAATGCAGCAGCAGGCCCGCGGCGACCCCGATCACGCCGGCGATCAAGAGGCGCTGCATCGGGATGCGCGGCGCGCTGGCGCGCAACCAGCGGCCGGCCACCAGTCCCAGGATCATGGTGCCCAGCGTGGGAATGAAGCTTAGCGTCAGGTATCCGCCGTCATTGAAGACGAACGGGTGCGAGCGCGGGAATAGGTTCAGAAACCACTGATCGAAGGCGTTGCCCAGGTTGGCGTTCTTGTTCCAGTGCGCGGCAAAGCCGGGGTAGAAATGCTGCCAGTTGGCGGGCACCCCCACGGACTGCCAATTGAATCCGGAACCCGGCACGGGGTAGAGCGCCCACGCCAGCCAGTAGCCGGTCAGAATCGCGGCCAGCGCAGTCCATTGCCAGCGCGGCTTGCAGAAGCCCAGCAGGAACAGGAGCGGATATCCCAGCCCGATCTGCGTGAGCGTGTCTTCAAACGTGAAGTAGGTCCGCGGGCTGTACATCGACCGCAGAAAAATTCCGAGCGCGATCAGCAGAAACGAGCGCCAGATGGCGTGCGCCCACATCTTGCCGAACGTGCCGCCTTTGGCCAGCCGGCTGGCGATGGAGTAAGGCAGCGCCACCCCCACCAGGAAGGAAAACGAGGGCTGAATCATGTCGTGCAGCGAGCAGCCGGCCCACTCCACGTGAGTCTGGTTGTATCCCAGAAACGCCCAGAACCAGTTGCCGGGGAAAGCGTGCGCCACGCGCGCCAGTTCCAGGACTTCGGCCATCATCAGCAGCATCACCCAGCCGCGATAGGCGTCCACGGCGATGTTGCGGGCGACCGGTTGTGGGGCACGGATCGAGTCCCGCGCCGGGGACGCGGGATTGAGGGTTGCTTGCAAGCGTCACCTCCCAAGGAGAACCAGACTCGACGTTAGCACAACCGAGCCCGCTCCGTGCGCGTCTCACAGGAACGTGATCGTCACCGCGTTGGCCGTCATTTGATTAACAGTCACGTTCACTGTCACCTGGCCGGCTCCGGCCAGCGAACTCGGCAGTTGCGCGTCGATCTGATCCAATCCCGCAAACTGCCCTTGTGGACCCGCAAACAGCACCGTCGTAGAAGTCCCGCCTACGGTAACGGTGGTGCCGCTCTTGGACGCCCCATCGAATCCAGTGCCGTAGAGGAGCAGATAAAGGCTGTCCCCGTTGAACGCGATCGGAGAAGCGACGTACTGCCCGCTTCCCGCCTCGTACACATTCTCGTAGTCGTATGTGCCGTCGGGGTGCACGCGCTGGATCTGTGCCGCCGGCACGCCCTGTCCCGTTTGGTTCGCCGTGAAAATCGTCGGCGCGACGGATTGCACCTCCAGCAGCCCCGTCGCTACGGCGGCCGTGCCGTTTAAGACCGTCGCCGTCACCACGCCCGCCGCCACGCCGCTTGGAACCTGATAATTGATCTGCCCCGGCGAGACGAATAAGAGCGGCGCCAGCGACACACTCCCGGTGCTATCGGTCAACTGCACCTGGGCGCCCTGCAGCGTCGTGGGCAACGCCTCGCCTGGTGTGGCCGGCCCCGTCCCCGTCGCAAGCCCGCTGCCGTAACCGGTCACCAGTTCGCCCGGTGCGCTGGCCCACCCGTAAACAGCGGCCGCCGACACCGTCACCCACGAAGCCGGCTTCAGGTGCCCCAGCAACGTCGGCAACTGCTCCGCGTCGGTCGTGAAGTCGTTCGCCGGCTGCACTGAGAGCAAGCTGCAGGAGCAACCGGGCACGCTTGCCCATAGCTCGCCCGCCGCCCAATACGTGCCCGGCATACCCGCTTGATCCAGCGCTATCAGGAAGTTGTCCAGCACGGTGAGCCATCGCGGATCGTCGTTCGGTATGCCGTACTCCCCTAGATAACAGGGCACGTTGTTGGTTGTGCACCAGCTTACGAACGGCGCCAGCCGCGTGACTCCCACATCCGCCAGTTGCGCATTGGCGGCCAGCTCCTGGTCGTAAGTTTCGGCGTAGGTCCCGCTGAAATCGGAATCGAAGTAAAGGTGCGCCTCATAGTAGTAATTCTTAGCGGGGTCGCTGATAAAAGGCGTGGCGCCGTTGTAAGTCGACCAGTAGGTCGCGTTACTCCACCCATCGCCGGGAATCATGATCGTCTTGTTATCGCCATTATTGCGAATCGCGGTAACTACCTTCTGCGCGATCTGGCCCCAGTTTGCCACTCCCATATCGTGTGGCTCGTTGGTCAAGTCGTAAGCCGCTACGGCCGGCTCGTCCTTGAAGACGTTGGATATCTTGACCCAGAAATCCACCAAATCGTCTGACGTGACGTTGACCGAACTGCCGGGGCATGGATTATCGATGATACAGGCGTCGGTATCGTAATTGGCAACCTGGCTCTCGCTAGTGGCATACCGTGCCTCGTTGTGCGGAACGATACTGACCAGGGCCCCGGACGCCTTGGCGTAAGCCACGTCCTGCTGTAGATACCCAAGTTGGGTGGAATCGAGATCGCCGGCCAACGTGGGCTGCAGCCGCTCCCACTTTACCACCAGGCGAATAAACGGCAGTCCGCGCGCCGCGAAGTAGTTGAAAGTGGGTGCTGTGGCGTAGGTGTAATTCCCGATGCCGTAAGTTTCGTTGAGCGGGTCGCCCCATTCCGCCTGGGAGACATTGACGCCGCGGAAGTATTGCCCGGCCGCCGTGCCCGTAACAATTATGAACAGGGCCGCCATCGCGCCGACCCGCATGGAAACTGCGCTGCTGATTCGCATGATGCGCAGTATATCAAGGCGCACCTATCATGACGCGGTGTCTTCCCGGATGTGCGTCGCGATGTACCACCGGTTTCCGCAGAAGTCCTGCACCCCCGCCAGACGGTCGCCGTAAGGCTGATCCGCGGGTTCGGAAAGCGAAACCGCGCCGGCCGCCATGGCACTGCGGTACACGGCGTCCGCATCCGGGACATACAGATAAATCGCAGTGGGCATCGCCTGCCACGGGCCGTGAGCCTCGCCCATCTCGATCATCGAGTCGCCGACGCGGACCTTGGCGTGCAGCACGGCTCCCTCGGGCGAATCGTGACGCACGAATTCGCTGGCGCCGAACGCCTCCTTCAGAAAGTCGATCAGGTTCGCCGCTCCTTGCGGGTGCAAGTAGATGGTCACGTCGCGCAGACCCTCAGGCACATACGTGGGACCCAGGTGCGTGCTGATAATCCAGTCGTTCCCAAACGGGTCTCTAACCGCCGCGAATCGGTCTCCCCATGCCTCCGTCAGGCCCAACGACGTCGTAGCGCCGGCCGCGAGGGCGCGCTCATACACCTCGTCCACATTCGGAACATAGTATTGAAGGGCGGTCGGAGTGGGTGTTCCGCGGAATGCGCTGCCCCCGCCGATCATCATCATCGAATCGCCGATCCGCACTTCCGCGTGGATGCCCCCGGCCGATCCTGTGCCGCGAAACAGCTCTTGTGCGCCGAACACGCTCTTTACGAAATCGATCAATTCGCCGGCCTGGGGCACCGTCACATACGGCGTGATGGTGTGAAAGCCCGCTCGTATGGGGTTCACTGCTGTTGCACTCATCGATGCTCTCCTTTCCAAATCGTTTTTGAGACGCGCCTTGAAGCTTGGGCGCGGCAAATCCCGCAGGTCGGCCCCCAGGCGAGCCAGCGGAGCGAGCCGCCGGTCCTTCGTGGCAAACCCGGCGCCATGCTCCGCCGTAAGCATCTCCGAGATGAGTCGATCCAGGCGGTCCGCCAGAGAGCGCTTAGCCATTTGCCCTCCCCGCCAGTTCCCGCAGGCTCTTCAGCGCGCGCCATTGAAGCTGCTTGATAGCGCCTTCGCTGCGTTCCAACTCCCGCGCCATCTCGGAGATGCTCTTCTGCTCCACGAAACGCCCGACCACCACGCGCCGCTGATCCGCCGGCAAGGTGTCCACCAACTGGAAAAGCATGGCGCGCCGCTCGATATCTTCCGCGCTGGCCGGCTCGGGCGGTTCGCGCTCCGGTTCGCACGATTCCCGCCGCGCGGCGTGCCATCGGTCGGCAATCGCGTTGGCGGCCATCCGCCGCAGCCAGGCGGCAAAGGCCACGCCGCGCCACTCGAATCGTGGAAGATTGGCCAGCGCCTGCTGAAACACCTCCGCCGTCACATCTTCGGCCTCTTCCCGGCTGCGCACGCGGCGCGCCACGTACGCGTACACACGTTCAAAGTTGCGTTCGTAAAGCTCCGCGAAGCGGCCCGGATTGCGCTGGGCTGCTTCGATCAGAAGACGCTCTTCCTCGGTGGCCGGATCGGCCTTCAACGGTTGCTCCGCAAACTGCCCTCAAATAAGAGTAACCGCCGGGCGCCCCAAAAAGTCACGTTCCTAATTCTTGAAGGAGCAGAACGAATGCCCGATCTTGGCCTTCGATACTCTACAGACTTGCGATAATCGCGTCACGGGACACACCCTTGTGCTGGGCCACGCGTCGCAGGATTGAACTGAACGTGCCAAGCCGAAGGGGGTCATGGTCCGGGATCGCTATCCGCTGGTGAACCGGTTCTGACGTTTCCAAAATGATGTGGCTCCCGACCTTGTGCACCTCCGCTTAGCGCCATCGCCTGCACAGCGTGGCGGCGAGATGCGCGCCCGACACGTCGCGAGGGATCTTCATGCGACGGACAAGGTTTCGTCGTGGACCAGATGAAGGCGAATTCGATCGGGGCGCGAGCGGTCGAAGAAAAACGCGGCGGTCGCTTCCACAACGTTGTTATGCAACTCGTCCCACGTTTCTCCCTCCGTGAAGATGTTTTCGGTAAGGCACTCGGCGCAATAGCCCCCGTCGGCTTCCTGGACAACTTCGAACACCAATTCAGGCATACATTTATGATACGCCATGAGCTCCGTGGCGAGCGCTGCTATTAGACTGTGCCCGCGTGATCGACGCCGCGCAATCTGGCGACGAGAGTGACAATGCCGGCGGCGATCCAGCCCAGCATGCACACCCGGACTACGAGAAACTCGAGCGCAGAAGCCAGGAAGAACGACGCCACTACAAGCGCCGCGGCGGCGGATAGGAGAAACACCGCCAGGTAGGCCCAGAACTTGCGGGCACGGGTGTAACGGCGTAACCGGGCGGAGTCGCTGTTGTCGATCAGCCGCCCGATGAAGTACCACAACAACGGCACGCATAGCGCCGTAGCTGCGTGGCCGGAATAATGGAATTCCGCGCACCCGAGGTGCATCCGGCTACGCAGCGGGTCCAAGAAGGCGGCCGCAACGAAGGCGGGGGCGTTCAGACCGTCTGCGAGTTGCTCGGCTGTCGGCGCCGCGAAATCTATGCACCTTCGATTCCAGCCGAGGGTCCCTTCACGACGCGGCCCAGCATGGGCCGACGCTCTGGCCAACTGAATGTACGGGCACCCGCACCAGATAGATGACTGCAAAACTGTCCGCACGTCGCGTCTTATCGGCCATGATTCGCCACGCCGGGCATACCCTTCTCACGATCTCCCGGCCGGTAATCCGCTTCGACATGCCCGGCAAGCTGCGCCTGGGTGAACAGGACGGCTTTCGTCTTCATGCCCACGAACAGCGGCGCTTGGTCCGCATAGTGCCGTGAATTCCGGTCCAGCGTCGCCGAGCCGAACTGGTGGATGCTCTCCGACGTAAGCTTGCCCGCCTTGTCCCAGGTCACGAACATGACAAAGGTGTCGCCGGCCATCGCCGTCAGAGTGCCGTCAGGTTGCCGCTCACCGTAGACGCCGCGAAAGATATCCGGGCCGCCATCGATGGCCAGATTGAGCGTGCCGCGGCGGAGGCGGTTCACCTGTCCCCACTCCGGATCGAGACGCCCGAAATGCGTCTTGAGCGTCTGAATCGCCTCCCGCAACGCATCGATCGGCCGCTTGGGCGCCTTGCCGTCCAGCCGGGCGCGGATCACCGGTTCGATCGTCAGGATGGCGAGCGCCGCGCCACGGTTCGCCACATCGGTCCTGCGATCCCAGCGCTGCAGAATGTCGTGCGCCCGCCGGAGATCGGCATCCCGGCTTGGATCGACGCCTGGATCGACCGCCAGAACCTCGGCGAAGACCTGCGCCTCGTTCGAACGCACGCTGTATGCGAGATCGTACTTATAGGCGTGAAATGCCTCCGCCGTGATCCGGAAATCCGCGCCGTAGGTCTCCATCGCGCGCCAAGCGCGGTTCGTCATGTCGGTCTGAATTCCAAGGGTCGGCGAAAAGTCTTCCGGTTTCAGATCGCCGGCGGGCGCGGTTGCGTGGAACGGAGTGTTGTTCGAATTGAAGACGAAACCGGACGGCGGATTCCAGATCTGCGGCTCCTTGTCGAACGGCACATAGCTCCGCCAAATCAGGTCCGACCGATCGCCGGGCAGCACCCCCTGCCAATCCGGACCTTCCTTCCGCACCGGGAACGCGCCATTATAGATGTACCCGATATTCCCCTTCTCGTCGGCATACACATAGTTGAGGCTGGGTATCGCCTGCAGCCGCATGGCCGCGCGCCATTGCTCGAGATTGGCGGCCTTGTCGAGACGGAAATACTGCAGCGGCGGCCGCACGTCGTTCATACCCGCATAACGGATGGCGAACGTGCCTCGCGCCGTCTTCATCACCGGCCCTTGCTCCGCGTACAGCACCTCGCGATGCGCCGTCCAGACCAACGGCCCCCAGATTTTCACGCGGATCTTAGCGTCGCTCTTCTGGAAGTCCCGCCATTGTCCGTCCAGCCGGTACTGGTTGGGGTTTGCCGGATTGACGACCAGCTTGTAGACATCCACCAGGTCGGGTCCGTTGACCGTGTTTGCCCAGCCGAGATGCTGGTTGTGGCCATGCAGCATGAATGGCGACCCGGGGAAGAAGCCGCCGGCGACGTGCCAGCCTTCTCCGCTGTCGAGCACCGCCTCATACCAGGAGACCGGACCGGTATAGGGCTGGTGGGAATTGACCAGCAGCCGCGTGGCTCCGTCCGCCGAACGCGACGGCGCTACGGCGACGGCGTTCGACCCGACCGGTAGCGGCGTGTCGGTCCACAGAAAAGCGCTCTTGCCGCTATTGGAAATGGCGCCGCCTTCAGGACGCGTCAGCTTCAGCAACTCGTGGTCGAGGCCATAGAAGAAAGGCAGCTTGAAGACGAAACCCGCCACCACATCCTTGCCAGTGAACGGCAGCAGCCCCCGCATCACCTGACCCGGATGGAGAGCCGCGTAATAGTTCACGCCGTCGGCATAAGCTTCCAGCACTTGCCGCAGATCCGGCGGAAGGTCGCTTTCATATTTCGCGTTGACCGTTTCCCAAACCCGGAAGAGGCGCACGAGATAGTCGGTGACGGCGGCCTTCGGCCCCTCGGTCGCGGCGAGTTGGCCGCGGACCGCCAGCGCCACCTGCTGGATCGTGCTGAAATCGTCTTCGGAATGGGCAAAGGCCATGCCGAATGCGACATCCGCGTCTCGGGGGCCGATGACGTGCGGCACGCCGAAGGTATCGCGCTTGATCCGAACGTGATACTGCCCAGCGGTGGCGATCAGGCTGGCCGTATCGGGCGGCGCGGGCTGGCCCACCCGGTCGGACACGATTAGGAATACGACGGTCCCTAACAATATCAGCGCCAGCGCGAGAGCGCCGATCTTCACATAGCGCATGAGGCTCGGATCCTAGTCATCAACGAATATTACCGCAAGTAACCGCATGAAACACGTAACTCTCCATCGCGATTCGTAGTACTAGAGCCGATTTCCTACCCGTACGGCCTGTTTCCTTGACGCCGACAGCCTCGATGCAGCAAGAGTGATCCCAACTGGAGAAAATATGACCTGCCGGCATCGTGCATTTGCAACTGGCGGAACGCTTTTCCTGGCGCTCCTGACCTTCACTTCTTATGCGGGAGCCCAAACGCTGAAGACCCTCTACAGCTTTTCCGGCGGCACCGACGGAGGCGCCTCCTTTTCAACTCCGGCGATCGGCAACCTCGGGGTACTCTATGGCACCCCGTGTGGGGGCACGCCCGGCGGCGTGGTGTTCTCGCTGACCCCGCCGTCGTCCCCAGGTGGCCCTGGATCGAGGCAGTGTTGTACGTGATTCACATACCCTAACAACGTTTACTATTGTCCTGGCGCTGATCTCGTAATCGACAGCGGCGGAGTGCTCTACGGCACCACCCCGTACGGCGGAAGCGAGCAATGCTCTGGCGAACCCTGCGGCACGGTGTTTTCGCTGACCCCGCCCTCAACCCCGGGTGGCGCATGGACTTATACAACAATCTACAGCTTTACGGGCGGCAGCGACGGCGCCGCCGCCAGCGGACCTTTGGCGATCGGCAGCGGCGGCGTGCTCTACGGCACGACCAATTCCGGAGGAATCGATTGCGGTGTTTGCGGCGCAGTGTTTTCGCTGACCCCGCCGGCGTCTCCGGGTGGCGCGTGGACTGAGGCCGTGATCTACACTTTCCGGAGCTGGAACGATAGTTTCCGCACCGTGGTGATGGGTCGTGGCGGCGTGCTCTATGGCACCTCGAGCCTCGGCGGAAGCGGGACGAATTCCGCCTGCCAGGTGGACCAGTGTGGCACTATATTCTCGCTGAGCCCGCCGGCGTCCCCAGGCGGCGCGTGGACCGAGGCAGTGCTGCACAATTTCGCGGGCCCTCCTAGCCCTAGCGACAGAGACAACCCCCAATCGAGTTTGGTTCTGGGCAAAGACGGAGTGCTCTTTGGCACGACCAACGGCGGCGGAGCGTCAAATGCCGGCATAGTCTTTGCTTTCAGGCCGTAACGTCACAATTCGCTCAAGCGGTGCGTGGAGAGCGCGCGCGCCGCGCTTCATACGCTTTCAGGTGAGTGTAGACAATCGGGAGAAGCGCAAGGCCGCCCTCCGGCAGTTGGCCCAGCCGTGCGCGCCGGAGGAGATCGCCAATGATGGTCAATGCCGTGGTCCGCCTCGATCGGAGCGCCATTTTCGATATCGCGCAGCATCGAGGCGGTGAGTGGCGAGCCCGTCGCGGTAAGCATGTGGCGGATACCATCGAGGAATGCCTCCCGTGGCGGGTAGCCCTCGGCCGCCGCCACGGCGCGGCACTCGTCCAGAAGGCGGAGCACGAGATCCGCGCCGCCCAGCGCCACGGAAATATCTCCAATGGCCCCGCGCATCAGGCATGTGCTGCCGGCGAGAGTCGCCAGGAACACCCACTTCTCCCACATGTCCAGCAGGATCGTGGCGCTCGCGTGCGCGTCGAATCGCGATCCGTCCGTGAGATTCTCGATGGCTTTCACGCGCTCGGACATCGTTCCGTCGCGCTCCCCAAACGAGAGCGAGTGCGCCTCGTTCAGATGCACGATCTCGTGTTTATCGTTGAGGGTCGCGGCGATCGTGCATTGGCCGCCAAGCACGCGGGTCCGCCCAAACCGCTCGTCGAGGATCTCCAGGTGGCGCATCCCATTGAGGAGCGGAACGATTGCGGTTTCGGGTCCAACCGCCGGTGCGAAGGACGCCATCGCGTCTTCCAGGTCGTATGCTTTCACGCTGAGCAGCACGAGATCGAACGGATCCGCTATGTTCTCCGCCAGAACCGCCAGGGGCGCCGCAAGTGTCACGTCGCCGCGACGGCTCCGAATTCGCAGGCCCGCATCGGCCAACTCGGCAGCGCGCCGCGGGCGGACCAGAAAGGTCACATTCCGGTTTGCCTCTAACAGTCTGCCGCCGAAATAGCCGCCGATCCCGCCGGCGCCCACCACCAGAGTCCGCATAGATCTACACCTGGCATCTACACGGCGGCGCGCTTGAACGCCAGGATCTTCCCGGCGAACACCTGCACTGGCTCCCCGTCTTGGTTCAACGTAGTGCTGCGTACCTTCACAATGCCCTGGTTCGGTTTCGAGCGCGACGGCAGTATTTCGACGATTTCGCTTTCCACCCGCAGAACATCGCCAGCGCGCGTGGGCCGTGGCCAAGCGATATCCCCGCCCAGACCGATGACGCCCGCGGCGAAAGGCAGTCCGGCTGTGACCAGGAGCCGCATGGTGATCGCAGCGGTGTGCCAGCCGCTCGCAGCCAGTCCTCCAAAGATGCTGGCCTGGGCAGCCGCTTCATCCAGGTGGAACGGCTGCGGATCGAACTCCGCGGCGAACGCTTTGATACGATCCTCGTCTATCCGATACACCCCTGACGTGAACCGCTGCCCCACGTGAAGATCCTCCAGATATAATGGCCGAGGTGCTTCGCCTGCCTGATCCATTCAACCAATCTATCTCGATTTGCGGCCGCGGACGGTTGGTGGTAGCTTTGCTCATCGCCGGCGCATCTGCTTCCCGCGCTCCCGCTGCGGACCCTTTCTATCTGGGTACCTGGAAGATCGCCTCGGCGGTGGTGGCGCCCTGGGCCGACCCTGCCCGGCCGGACCCATCGGAGATGAAATCGCTGGTCGGCAAAACGGTCACGATCAAGCCGAAGGAGATCGTGGGTCCCAGTATCCTCATGTGCAAAGGCCCGATATATCAGGTCAAGGATTACCCCGCCGACTGGTTGTTTCAGGGCGCGTTCGGCGAGATGCACGAACGAGACAAATCGGCCGACCCCGGCAAGATCGCGGCGTCGCTTGGATTTCATGGCTCGTCGTGGAAGACCGTCATCACCGGCTGCGCCAACGAACTCGAGTACCATTTCATTGACGCCACCACCGCCGCATTCGGCCTGAACGATTTCGTCTACACGTTGAAGAAGCAGTAGCTGGAATCGGCCATAAGCCACCGAATTAGGATCGCCGCGCCGCCCCCTCGCCGCGTCGCCCGCTCCAACATCGACGCTTTTTGTCGATGTTGGCGAGCGCAGCTCGCCCGCCCTGCGATATACTATAGGAGCATTTTGACTCTCATCTTCGCGTCGAGACAGGTCTAAAGGGGGCTGCGTGAGTTGGCCGCAACCCCCTTTTGTGTTTGTGGCGCCGCGTCGCGGGAGATTAATCTGCAACTATCGGAAGAGGAAACATCGAATGAGAGAAAAAGGTACAGTGAAGTGGTTTAATGCAGCCAAAGGATACGGCTTCATCCAACGGGAGAACGGAGAAGACGTCTTCGTGCATTTCTCGGCCATCCAGACGGAAGGTTACCGAAGCCTGGATGAAGGCGCCAGTGTGGAGTTCGAAGTAACGCGCGGTCCGAAGGGGCTGCAGGCAGCCAACGTCACGGCCGGCTAGTAGCAAATGCGGGCGGGGCCGCCCCAAGAATCGGGTGGCCCCCCGCCGGCGAATCCCCCACGGAGGTCTATGAGTAAAGAAGACAATATCGAAGTAACCGGTACGGTTTTGGAAAAGTTCCCGAGCGGCAAATTCAGCGTCCAGATCGACCATGACCGCGTCGTGCTGGCCCATCTGGCGGGACGGCTGCGCCGCAACCGCATTCGCGTGCTGGCGGGCGACAAGGTCACCCTGGAGTTGTCCCCCTACGACCTGACCAAAGGCCGCATCACCTTCCGCCACAGGTAAATCCCCCCTCACCCCCGGCATCTCCGCGTCCCGGTGCGTTATATTACATACGTTGCCGCCCTCGGCATGCTAATAATTAAAGAGTTTGGCGTCCTCCGGGCACTATTATCAGAAGCCGGTCACTGGCGTCCGCGAAATGCCCCTTGGGACTGCTCTCCCGGATCGACGTAACTGGCTGTAATTAGGGCGATTAGAGGACCGGAATGAACGATGAGATGACCCCCGAGGAACGCCCCCAGCGGCGCGCGAGAGGCCGCCGCCCCAATATCGTCAAGGCGGAGGGCACAGTGGAGCGCGGCAAGAATACCCAGTCGTCCGGCCGGTCGCGGAAGCCGACGGCCGATCCCGCCGAAAACTTAATCGCCGTCCTATCCCAAAAAGTTGTCGGGCAACCCGCCGCCACCCGGGTTATCGTCCCCTATATCCAGATGTACCAGGCCGGACTCGCCCCCGAGGGCCGGCCGGTCGGCGTCTTTCTGTTGCTGGGGCCCACCGGCACCGGCAAGACCAAGACCGTCGAAGCCCTTGCCGATGTCCTGCATGGCTCCGAAAAGAACGTCCTCAAGATCGACTGCGGCGAGTTCCAGATGGAGCACGAAGTCGCCAAGCTGATCGGCGCGCCTCCCGGCTACCTGGGGCATCGCGAAACGCAGCCCATGCTCACCCAGCAGAAACTGAACGGTGTCACTACCGAGAAGTGCAACCTGTCCCTGGTCTTGTTCGACGAAATCGAGAAGGCCGCGCCGTCCATGACCCGCCTGCTGCTCGGCGTGCTCGACAAGGGCATTCTCCGGCTGGGCGACAACACCATCGTCAATTTCGAAAAGAGCCTGGTGTTTCTCACCAGCAACCTCGGCGCGCGCGAGATGATGCGCGAAATCAACCCGGATTTCGGTTTCCAATCCGTGAAAACGCCCGAGCGCGCGGATCTGACCGGCAAGCTGCAAAACATCGCGCTGGTGTCGGTGCGCAAGCGCTTCTCGCCGGAATTCGTCAACCGTATCGATTGCATCATCACGTATCAGCCGCTCACGCCGGAGTCGCTTTCCACCATCCTCGACCAGCAGATCGCCGATTTGCAGAACCACGTCAATACGCGGCTCGGGGCGCGGTCGTTCACCCTGGAAGTGCCTTTTGAATCCCGCCGGCTTCTGCTTCAAAAAGGGACCAGCGCCGAGTACGGCGCGCGCGAGCTGAACCGCACCATCCACCGCCACCTGACCCAACCCCTGGCCACCTTGGTCGCCACGTCTCAGGTGAGTCCCGGCGCCCGTGTGCGCGTGGATCTGGCGGACGATGGCGAGAGCCTCCACATCCATTCGGTCGAAGGCGACGATACCCGCACTCCCGCGCATCCCACCGTGCTGCTGGTGGACGATAACCGCGACCTGCTCCATTTCCTGGAACGCCTCATGGCCGATGCCGGTTGGAAGCTGCTCACCGCCGAATCCGCCACCGAAGCCCGCAAGCTGATGGCCGCCGAAAAGCCCAATGCCGCCTTGCTCGACTACATGCTCCCCGACGGCAACGGCGTCGAGTTGGGCGTCGAGTTTCTGCAGACCCAGCCGCGCATGCTCGTCATCATGATGACCGGCACTATCCTCCCGGCGGAAGAAGAAGCGCTGTGCGAAGAGCACAACTTTCCCGTGCTCCGCAAACCCTTCCTGGCCTCCGACGTGATGAACCAGATTCGCAGCCGCCTCACCGCCACCGCCGCCACTTCCCGCGGCGCGTAAGGACTCTCGTGAGGCAGACCTCCAGGTCTGCGCGGGTCCTCCAGGACCCGCTTTGGCAGGCAGAATGCCGGCCCCGTCGGGGCTTTCAAGCGATAATGGATGTCATGGCCCTGCGGGTGTTCGTTTCCTATGCTACGCGCGAGAATCAGATCCTCGCATTGCGGCGCCAAACGCTCGCGAGTTACCAGACCGGGCCTACAGGTCTACGTTCCACCTGCATCCACAAGATCGTCCTCCCCGTCTGCCAAGCTCGATGAGGCCGGATTGAAACTCGTCCCTGTAGGATTGCTGGCGCTTGCCAAAAAATAGAGAAAGGCTCGCAACCATCGATACGAGTTGCCTGTGCGCTCTTGAGCATATGGGCCTTTTCTCTGAAGTTTCTGTCTTGTTTGACCGAATCTACATACCCAAACGGATTCGGGAGGAGTTCAACAAGGAACCGAAATCGAGGAAGATGCTTGGCCGGATTCTGAGCGGGCAAGCAATATTTGTGCGCTGCAACATCGCCGACGAAGAGTGTCCGGATCCTACTGACGGAACTTGCGCCGCAGCGCGCCAAGCCCAGGGCACACGAAGGCGAGGCCGAGGCGGTGATTCAGGCCGCCCAGATTGGAGCGCCCGCCGTCATCATAGATGACAGGCGAGCCAGGAAGTGGGCAGAGCGCCGCGGCTTACGGTGTTATGGAACGCCGTGGGTCCTGCGCACGCTGAGGACCCTGGATCTCATCCCGGCGATTCGCCCCAAGATAGCCACCCGGCAGAGGCACGGTCTTTGGCTCCCGAAGCCGGATGTCGTCGAACTCTTGGCCGAATTCGGCGAAGACGCCAACGGGAAGTAGACCATTGCCGCAAGGCGAAATGGCGGACGGGTTGGGCGTTGGTTTGGCAGGACTGCACCGCCGCCGAAAGGGCTGACTTACGAAATACGCGTAATTACGATGCGGACCTGGCCAACAGAAAAGCCTTCGGCATCTGGTGCACATCCTGCAACCGGTGGCTGGTCCGGTAGGATTATCCGGCAGCACGACCACGATGCAATACTTCGCGCAACACGTACCGGCCGCCATCGAGCCGACGGCCAGCGAGGCGACGATAAGGATCCGTTACATTCCCGGCGTCCATCATTCAAAAGATCGAATCCCAACACAGCGTCTACAAGGCCGTGGCGCAGTACGTAGTGTGGCTCGTCGTCAACGCGGATAAACGGAGTGGCAAAATAGAGCTGGCCTGTCGTCAAGTCCCGCTCGATGCCCAGGAGCCGAAGGGGTAGGGTGCCCGGTCACGCGCCAGCCGGTGTGCCAGCGTCAAAAAGCACTTGACTTACGAATTACGTGTAATTATAATACCCGTATGGCCCCCTCCGCCGCCCCCCAGCTCACCATGCGCCAGGCCCTCGCCATCCCCGCCTTCCGCAAGCTCTGGCTGGCGACCCTGGTCAGCATCTTCGGCGATTTCCTGGCGCTCTACGCCATCTTCAGCGAGATGACCTTCCGCATGCACGCGTCCGCGCGCGCCATTACCCTGGTGACCGTCTTCTTCCTGCTGCCCCTGGCCTTCGTCGGACCCGTGGCCGGCGTCTTCGTCGATCGCTGGCATCCCCGGCGCACCATGGTGGCCAGCGACATCGCCCGCGCCATCCTGGTGCTCGGACTGGTCTTCGCGCACGCGCCCTGGCACATCTACGCCGTGTTCCTGGCCCTCAGCACGTTCTCCAGCTTCTTCACCCCCGCGCGATCGGTCGCCTTGCCGCAGATTGTGCCGCTCAACGGATTGATGGGCGCTAACGCGTTGATCCAGCAGACGGTGCAGATCCTGCAAATGGGCAGCCCCGTCCTGGCCGGCGCGCTGGCCGGATGGGCCGGGCCAAGCTCCTGTTACTACCTGGATAGCGCCAGCTTTGTATTCTCGGGCCTTGTAATCGCCACCATCGCCATCCCTGCGCGGCCGGCCCACGCGAACCGGGAAGTCAAACCGATTTTGCGCGACCTGCTCTCCGGCGTGCGCTTCATTTTTGGCCATCCTGTGATCGGCTTCGTGATCCTGTCGATCGCCGCCGGGACGTTCGCCATCAGCGCGTTCGGCTCCCTGATCGCCGTGTATGTGCGGGACGTGCTGCACGCCAATTCGTATCTGTTCGGCGCGTTGGGATCGGCCATCGGCGCCGGCATGCTGGCTGGCGGGCTTGTCGTGACGCCGCTGGCCCGCCGCATCCAACAGAAGGCGCACCTGATCACCGTGGGAATCCTGTTGTGCGGCTTCTGCATAGCCGCCATCGCGTGGATACCAAACAGCGCGGCTGCGCTGGCCGGCTGCGTTGGTATCGGCATCGGCGCATCGTTGCTGACGATCGCCGCCGTGACTCTGTTGCAGGGGCAGGTCCCCGCCGAAATGCGCGGGCGCGTGAGCAGCAGTTCCATGTCGCTCATCTCGATATCCCAGGGCGTCGCGCTGCTGTTCGCCGGCGACCTGGCATCCCGGCTCGGCATCGCCACAGTTTTCTACGGCAGTGCGGCGCTGCTGCTGCTCATTGCCATAGCCGGTACGTTCCGGCTCAGGAAGCCGCTCGCAGTGGCGAAAGCCCAGGCGGCTTGAAAGGAGTGCAATCTCATGAAAAAGACGTTTGAGTTCGGATCCGGCCGGCTTCGCGGAAAAGTCGGGATCATAGCCGAACGCAAAGACGGCAAAGACCTCCTGAAGGACCTGCTCGGCCAGTTCAGCAAAGGCGATGGCCGCGGCAACGTGGTGATGGTCCGCATAAACGACGACGCCCTGGCGCGCATCGACCAGTTGGTGGAGGCCAGCCTGTTCGGCAGCCGCTCGGAGTGCGCCGCCTTTCTGATCGGCGCCGGCATCGCCAGCCAGAAGGAGCTGTTCGACCGCCTCGGCGCTCACACCGACGAGATCCGCAAGCTCAAAGAGCAGCTTCGGCAGGTCGCGCTGGATGCCCTGAAGCCGCACGAGTAGAACGCCCGATTACCAAACGAACCCAATTTGCCCCTTTGTTTGCAACAAATCTCAAGCGACAAGCCAACTCCGCCAGCCGCCCGCTCCGCCTGCGAACGCCGCCACCGCACTGCGGCATGGCCGACGCGGCCGCGCTCACCCCGGCCAGCCTCAGTGATCGAACCGCCGCCGGGCCATGCCGCCCCGCAATGTGCGCGCCCGTATGCACTCCGACAGAAATATTTCACTTTTTATTTTTTTGCTATTGCCTCGGCGCGAAAAAAGGTTATTCTATGGATGATTGTGCCCCGACAACAGGAGGCGTTCATAATGTTTGACAGTTACAAGCTCTCTGCCAACGACGAAGAAGATATGGAAGACTTTCAGGACTACGACGACGAAGAACATCCGAACCTGACCTCGAAGCTCGACGAATTCGACGACGAAGACGAAGAGGACGAGGAAGAAGAAATCGTGGTGGTTGCCGCTGTGGAAGCGCCACCGCCAGCGCCGGCTCCAGCCGGACCGCCGCCGGATGCCCCTGCGGCCGAAGCGCCCAAAAAGCCGGCCAAGAAGGCCACGCAGGCGGCTGCCAAGAAGGCCCCGGCCAAAAAGGCGGCGGTGAAAGCGCCGGCCAAGCCTGCGGCTAAGGCGGCCCCGGCTAAGGCGGCCCCGGCGAAGAAAGCCCCGGCCAAGAAGGCCCCGGTAAAGAAGGCAGCAGCCAAGAAGGCCCCGGCCAAAAAAGCCCCGGCCAAGAAGGCAGCGGCCAAGAAAGCGCCGGCCAAGGTAGCCGCAAAGAAGGCGCCTGCAAAGGCCGCCAAGAAAGCGCCAGCCAAGAAAGCGCCGGCCAAGAAAGCGCCGGCCAAAAAAGCCGCCAAGAAAAAGAGCGGAAAGAAGTAGCCGCGGCCTATTTGTTCACGACCGTCCGGCAGCGTTCGAATAGTTCCAGTAACGCTTCGGCGTATTCTTCGGCAGACCGGCCAGCCGGTTTGCCGGAGAATCCCGCTGCGGTGTTCCCCTTCCCGTAGCTTGTCGTTACCGCTATAAACTTCGTCAGCTCCAGGGCTATCTCGTCCTTGGTTCTTGCTGGAGGCGCTGGGGGCGTCACGGTTTCCTGGGTTTCTTCGGGCATGTTGCTGGTTTTCCTCCGGGGTGTGATACAACTCTAGAGTACAGCATTTCCATGCCGCTCACCGCCTGCCGGCATGTCCGCAAAATGCGCGGCGGGGCCCAGTCCCACCTGCTGGAAGCGGACGACGGCAACTTCTATATCGTCAAGTTCCGGAACAACCCCCAGCACCGCCGGATACTGGTCAACGAACTGGTATCCGCGGTCTTCCTGAAGTACCTGCAGGTTTCCGCCGCGCCCGCCGAGTTCATCTTCATCACGCCCGAGTTCCTCGCCGCCAACCCGGAGATCTTCATCCATCTGGGAACGCATCGCATCCCGGTCGCCACCGGCTGGCACTTCGGTTCGCGGCACCCCGGCAATCCCGAGGTGATGGCGGTATATGACTTCGTGCCCGACGCGCTGCTGAGCGGGGTCAGCAACCTGACGGATTTCCTGGCCGTCCTGGTCTTCGATAAGTGGATGGCCAACTCCGACGGCCGCCAATCCGTCTTCTTCCGCGCGCGCATCGAGGATTGGCAGGCGGTGGTCAAGAAGGCGTTCGTGGCAGTCATGATCGACCACGGCTTCGTCTTCAACGGCCCCAATTGGGAGTTCACCGAGTCGCCCCTACAGGGGCTGTATCCGCGCAAAATGGTCTACGAGCAGGTGCGCTCGCTGGACGATTTCCAGCCTTGGCTGGATCAGGTGGTGCATTTCCCCGAAGAAGTCGTGGACCGGGCCTTCCGGCGAGTTCCCCCGGAGTGGCTGGAAGGCGAAGAAGATGAATTCGAGCAACTGCTGGAAAAGCTGCTGCGCCGCCGCGCGCGCGTACCCGACCTGATCTCCGATGCCCGTCGCGCACGGGTCAACCCCTTCCCGAACTGGCCAGGCTGACTGAACTGAAGCCGCACTCCGCGCGAGAATCCATCCGCGAGCCAAGCATCGGAACGTCGCATACACGGCGTTGCACGACCCGCGGGAGGCAGGCGCGCGCACCCGTCGCAAGCAACAAAAGCGCATGAGAGTTCCCAGGGGCGGGAGACAAAGATGAATATTCTGGGCTGGCTGCGGAAACCGCGGAAGGCGTCCGGACAAGCTGAGCTACTGCGGGCCCGATCGGCGAAGCTGGCCTCGATCGAACAGATACGGAAGCGAAGACTGCTGCCAGGGGAACTGAATCCGAATCGGGAATTATACGGGTTCATGTCCCACGATACAGATCCGGCGGTCAGAATTGCGGCCGTGAAGGCGCTCATACCAATCGCCCAAACTCTCTGTGCGTTTCTTATAGAAGAAGAACATCCCGATGTCCACGACGCAATCTTGGATCTGATATTGACGGACTCGTCCGCTCGGGTTGCGACGGACAAGCTAGGGGCCGTGTTCGCATTGGAAGACGCCAAGCGTTCTACTCAAAGAAAAGGCGATGAACGTGCCATCAGAGCGCTGAACCGAAAGATCGACAATATCTGCCGGCTTCTGAATCCGGGAGGCAAATAAGGATAGGACACAACCCTGACCTCTGCCCCGGCGCGCAAGAGCGCGCCCATCAAGGCGAAGCCTTGCCCCCCAGCTCCGCCTTCAACTGCCGGTACGCAGTCTCTTCATAGTTGGTCTTTAGCCGCTCGTGTCCTTCGCTGCCGGGACGCGGCGGTTCCCGGCGCTCGGAATGGCTGAGCATCGCGGCAGCCTCCTCGTCGTCGGGGTTCCTTTCGAGCACGGCGCGAAAGCTGCCCGCCGCGGCCGGAAACTGTCCAGCCTTCCACAACGCGTATCCCAGGTTGAAGTGATAGTCCGGGTCCGCGCTGTCTCCTTCCAGCGCCTTGCGGAAACTCTCGATGGCCGCCGTAAGGTTGCTCCGCGTTT